>OJAR01000469.1_pt1 | contig 13034 bp, 18 predicted proteins | sample 1589431 | NCBI WGS metagenome assembly OJAR01 (sample SAMN03283242) | human gut metagenome | biome: human-associated habitat; material: feces | host: Homo sapiens | place: Peru | collected 2012 | reverse complement strand
GGAGATTCAGCCTAATTTTTTGTACTGTCAAAAAGTTTTAGCGGACAGTAATAATAATTTTTATGTGACTGGCCCACTTGCACCGGTAAATCCTATCTATCCGATTAAATGGTAGAGTTGTAAGCTAAAATCTTAATCTTGAATCGGTCCCTGAACAGGGACCGATTTTTCAACGCCCGACAGACATCCGACTTTTTTTACTCGCCTCGCCCGATTATATGGTAATGGCGTCGAGACTTCAACCCGCTCCCATGACCTCAATTGGCGTGCCTGCTGAGCTCACCGAGACTTCCGCCGTGGGCAAAAGCCTACGAGCTGCCACCAAGACAATATCAATCAGACACGACGTCTGAACCACATCTTGCAAATCTGTATCCGTTTCCTGAAGAAGTGTCAGATGTAGCAGAACGGGGCGGCGAGCGCGTCGCCTTCTAAATGACTCAACAATTAGAGATTGCGCCTGGTGATTTCGACAAGCTTTCCGACAACGTTTCCGACATTTACACTTGCAATCACCCATCTCCACCACCCCAAAACTCACACCGTCTCGCTCCCGTCTTCGCCGTACTTTCCGTCCTTGGCTTCATAGATGACGGACGGCTCCAGAACTTCGACCGTGTGCCAGGTGCCGGCGGGGACGACGCAGCCGTATTTGCCGGAGGACGGGTCCAGGACAATGCGTGCCGTTTCATGGAGGCGACGCCTAATTGCCACGCCCTGCTTCTGTTCAATGCCATCTCCAGGTTCAATGCCGTCTCCAGGCCGCTCTTCCTCGTAAAGCACCTCGACCAATTTCCCATGAAGCAGCAGGACATTCTCGGAACTGTTCGGGTGACGATGAATAGGAACCACAGTACCGGGAAGAAGAGCATTGAGCATACGCTGACTGTTGTCGTCGGATGACGTGCGCAGGTCATAGTTCTGACGAAGCCGTGGATTTTCCGCAGCCTCGGAGAGCAACTCCGAAATGAATTTATTGTCGATTTCCAACATAATTTCACTATTTTAACGACTCCAGATATTCCTCGTGCAGATAATAATACTTCTTCATGAATATAATATAAGCGCTACTTAGAACAATCAATGCACCAAGCAGATAGAGCCAATGCGCCAGAGGAGTATTCGGAATAATATAAATAAATCCTAGAGATACCGCCAGCTGCAGCAACGCGTAGAGCGATGCCACCTTCACATGCCCGATCTTCAATTCATTCGCCATAATCTGATATGCATGCTTGCGATGCGCTTCTCCCAGATTCTCATGCAACATTATGCGATGACAAATCGTAAGACAGCCGTCCACGCCATAGACCAACAAGAAAATCAGCCAAGTGATATCTCCAGTCCTGAGGATCAATGACCCGATCAGAAACAGCAGGATATAAGCCACTCCGATTGACCCCACATCACCTGCAAAACACTTCGCCTTACCCTTGGGCCTGAAATTGAAATAACAGAATACCATGTCCGCAAGAATCACCACGAAGATAAGAGATTGATTCACAAAATCCATACTCTGATTGAGCAGAGCCAATGGTATAAGCGATGCAAGCGCATACGCCCCAGTGATGCCATTGATTCCATCCATGAAATTGATGACATTAGACGCACCTACGCAAACTATGAGCGCGAGTATCACCACCCACCACATGTTCAGATGCAAGATGTCCAGCTGATAAAACATCATCAGCATAGCTCCGAATTGCGCCACAAGCCGCACGCTGTCCGGCAACGAATGAACATCATCAATGAAACTCACGCCAGCAACCAACGTCACTGCCAGCAGGAACCAGATGTAGTCCCCGATTTCCAGATTCAACGAAGGTATCCACCCTGCCGCTGCAAAAGCCAACCAGATCCACAGCGCCAAAAGGAAAATAATCCCTCCGCCACGCAGGACAATGCTGGAGTGCGACGAGCGCTGATTTGGTTTGTCAATGATATTGAATCTGTCTGCCACACGAAAGTAAACAACTTCCAGCAGAAGCAACAACACGGCAATTATGCCGTATAACAAGTATGTGTTCATATTTTGAACTATTATTATCTAACCTGGATTATTCACAAAGAAAGTAAAGGAATCCTCATAATTATATGGTAATAAGAGGATTAAATGTTATTTTTGTAATGCTAAAAACAAGAAACATTTTTCCTTTACTTTTTTTATGAATAATTCAGGCTAACAAAAGGATCAAATAAACTTTCTCAGTTTTTTTATAATATTGTTAGGCAGAAAGATAAATATACCTGTAAGCCATGCCTTTATTACATTCATTTTCAATACCGTATGGTACATTTCCACAACGGCTTTCAGCATCACCCACTTGTTGCTTGTTTCAGAGCCGGAGATATGACGATATTTCCACAAAGCCTTAGGATAGGTATAGATATAATCAACATCCTTTAATATGTTCATCCACAAACCCCAATCCTCAGCCCTACGTAGGGGTGGCATATACTTCTTGCCCACTCGCTTGGTGTCAAACAAAACTCCTGGAGTGCCGATGTTGCAACCTGCAATCATTGACTTGTATGACTGCCTTGGCGCTTGCTTCATAGTGTAATAAGATTCCAACTTTTCGTTGGCATCCTCATACCAAGTGCAAGTAAGTTCATACCCATTGTCTTGCATAAACTTCAACTGTTCCTCAAGTTTAGTAGGATACCACCAATCATCACTATCACAAAAGCCAATATATCTGCCTTCTGCTGCCTTAATACCTATATTTCGAGCTATACCTGCGCCACCATTTTTCTCGGCACGGATAATCTTTATACGATCATCCATGCTTCTCACATGGTTTAATACTTCTGCTGTCTCAGGTGCAGGACTACAGTCGTCAACAATTATCAATTCCCAGTCCTTATATGTTTGGGCAATAATGGAGGATACGGTCTCACGAATATATGCTGCCGCATTATAGTACGGCATGATAATGCTTACTTGCATGATTAAGATTAAGCAGTTTTAAAAACGGATTTAATTGTAGCTAATATTCTTGTAGCGAAAAATAACATATTATAGCGTAATGGGTGTTTAAAATAATATTTAAAGTATGTTAAAATAATTTTAATTGAATTAACGACTACATAATGCTTGTTTCTATTGTAAGTGATAGCCGAATTCAAGCGATATCTTCGATAATATGTGGCAGAATGGTCAGTGAAATCAACATACTTAAATCTGTCAGAGATTAAAAACATAAAAAGAGAATCTTCTCCATTTTTGAATCGTATATCATATCGTCTGTCTTGTATGAAACTCATAGGAATGAGTTTCATACAAGGGCCAGAAAAATACTTTCTGGCCCTTGTAAATGATTGTTTGCCTAAAGCACTTATTTTATCATACTGAGATGTTATACTATATTCCAATTGATGTTGAACATCGCCATCATTAAAAGCATAAGGGTAACATAGAGAAATAGTATCAGATGTAGCATTTGCATATAATATTTCCAAATAATGTTGGGATACAAAGTCATCATCATCGATGAATGTTACATACTCGCCCGCTGCTATGTCTAGCGCGATGTTTCGAGCATTACTAACCCCTCCTTTCTCTGTATGAATGAAATGCACATTCATTTCCAACATTTTTTGACAAATGAACTCTTCAATTTGTCTCTTCCAAGGCTCGGTGCAACCATTAAGGACAAGGATAATCTCAAAATATTTTTTTGGAAAGGTTTGTTTTACTAATGAATCCAAACATTCCCATAAATAACCCTGAGGCTTGTAAGTGGGTACAATTACTGATATTTTTATCTCAGATGTTCTCATAGGCATTTATGTAAGCATTAGCAGTATATGTAATATCGAACTTGGAAAATGATTTCAGACAATTACTTTTAATCTGCCTATAGGCATTAGATGGTAAGCTTAAAAATGACTTCATTGCGTTATAATAGTCGGCTTCTGATGATGAAGACGATAAGAAGCCATTAACCCCAGATTCTATTACATCAGGGATTCCTCCAACGTTAGAGCATATAGGAATACATCCAACAGAAAGAGCTTCCAGCAGCGTAATCGGCAATCCTTCCCATAATGATGGCAAACACATCCCATCGCTGTACGCCATTAACTGTGGAACATCCTTTCGCTCTCCGAGATAAATTATTCTATCAGAAAAATAAGGTTCAATACTATGAAAAATATCCTTCCGTTGCTTTGCTCCTGCTATAAGAAGGACAACATCCAATCCCTCGTTTATTAGTCGACGAAAAACTCGACAAAGGACCAATTGATTCTTTGGTGTATCAATTCTACCAGCGTGAATGAAAATCCGCGTTTGTCGTGTCCGTCTATATGTTATAATAGGATCTTTGTTTATGATATTAGGTTTGACTACACCATTGAAAATCAATTTACTTTCACAATTATACAACAATCTGAAGGATAATTGCGAGACATGTGATATCGTTATCGGATGAAGAATCCCATGTTGAAAGCAGAATTTTTTCAATCTAAAGATTCTTTGGTCCCACAAGGTGTTTTCCATCTTAGCGTCAGAATGAACTGTGTAAAAGAAACGCACCTTTTTGTGTAGTAAAAATACTGCAAGAACATAGTAATAGAACATACCATGTATGTTTACGACCGTATATTTGCCTGAACGTATAAATCTTACGATCTTGATAAGTATACTAAAAGAGAAACCTTTGACAGTCTTCCCTAACGTTTCCTTATTAACATTGGGCGAAAGTTTATTCCAAAACACATCATCAGCAGATGGTTCAAAGATACTACAAACTGTTACATTTTCAGTCTTTGCCATTTCGTTAGCTAATGCACAAACCATGGATTCAATTCCACCACCAGTCAAAGATGGATGAATATGTAATATTTTCATTTATGCAGACAAATAGGCGTTATAAAAAGAATACAATATACTATAGCTGACAGACAAAAATCCCATAGTATATGCGACTTTCAACAGTTTCCGGTTTCCACCTATTTGTACCAAAAGGGGGAGTGTCACAGATAAGGGCAATATTGAATAGTATAAAAAACGATAATACATAACATCAGTATTCATTGAATAATTAAATAGAAACAACGATGCGAATACTAATACATATAAGACTACGTTAAACATTGAACGTTGATAATAAGGTAATAATAAGTACCTCTTATTAATTACATTTTGTATGATTATATATAGGATTAAGTAATACGGAATACGCTCCAAATACTGCAATATAAGTACTGCTATACCTTTATTACTTGAATCTTTCATTAAATATCCTTGAGCGCTATTTGCAATAGTACTATTATCATCTGTACTCATTAGTATTGAAATTCCATATTCTGATATAAAATAATACCCTAATGGTATTAACAAACAAGCCACACCTATAGTATATTTGTTTATCTTAAACAGTGATAATATATATACAGGTATCATAAATACAGCGCTCTTATGAAACAGAAAAGAAACTAGGATTACCGAAACACCACCTAAATACGAGAGCCACTTTAATTTGATTGGTTTTACCAAAAAAGTAAATCCAAATAACCCTATTGACATTGCTAATGATGCGCGAGCATAAGAAAATTTTGTAAGGTACATTGTCACGAAAAAGAACAAAGACATTACAAGTGGTACGTTAAGCCTATTAACTGACCAGCAAAAAAGCGCAAATGCACTTCCCCAAATGACAAGCCGGAAAAGAAAATAATTATAGGATACCATACTTCCTATAGCATAATAGATGTCCTCAAAGTGTAGGATGAATCCATGAGACATCTCTTCAAGCGCCGTTTCATAATGGAAATAGTCTGTATCTTGAATTGCAAAAAGACATAATACCATTATTAAGATTATTCCTAGACCTTCTCGTTTCTCAGATATCTGTTTATTGGAATTTATAGCAGGTATAAATATGTATCGTAACACAATATATCCAACTAAAACCAATAAAATATAGTATGGATTTGATACTTTGTTTTCAATCATTTATGCAAACATCTTTTTAAATAAGTCATCCATTTTCCTGCATTATACCCCATTCCATCAATGACATAAGTGTCACCTTGAACATTGAATGTATGTAATCCTTCTGGATATTGATTAGTCGGGAACAGACTGCCAATCACTTTCTCTTCAAAGATATTATCCTTTAATAATATTTCTTTGAAAATGACATTACGTCCATAATCCCCTTCACAATTTTGTACAGGCCGAACCAGTTTTCCATCATACCAAAAGAATGCACCTGCTCCACGTTCTTGTGCTAAATCACTAGTTATTTCTTGATATAGAACGTAGCGACCTAGTAGAACATCTGATTTATAAATACGCAAATGGCAATTATCTCCCTGGTCGTTTTGCAACGATCTTATTCCAAAAGCATAGTAGCATTGATCTATTTTCACGATATTGACATCCAATAGTGATTCATTTATAATTGTTACTGGATTTTCCAATATTGCTTTCTTAGTATTATATTCGTATATTTTTTGCTTACCAGAAGCTGCATTTTCGGGACATACATATATTCTACTGTTCTCTTTAACTATACTTGGAAAGGAAAGGTGTGAAGATAAATCGAGTATTGTTTTTATATATAAGACCTTACGATGTTTCTTGTCAAATGATAGTTTTGCCAACCTCCCTTTATGCTCATTCTCTATCCACTCCTCTACAAGAAATTCAATATTTGTATCCGTTTCTGCAAGTATATACGGATCTGCTAACCAGTTTGTTTTATAATTATTAAACCTTACCCAAGTTATATGACTAGGAACCTCATTAGAATAAACATTTACATCACTGAATGAACCATATCCAATGACATAGTAACGCCGTCTAAGACACGTCCTTAGCTTGCTAAAAAATGACATACTTATGTTACTCATTTGTTAAATATACATCATGCGGTTTAACCCGCTTGTTTTCTGGCGGTATTTGCATATAATTCTTTCCATACAAGTGAGACAAATACTCATCATAATGTTCTGGACCATAGAACTCGGTATCTTCAAACTTATATAAAGTAGGTGAACCATAAATCTTTCTATCCATTACTTGGCGGTCATAACCATATTGGCTGACTGTACTACAGACACATTTTGTTTCAATATTCGAGAAACGCTTCATTATCTGCATACGCCTTGCTTGTAATTTCGAATAAGGCAAATAAAACATACAAATGGATAATAGCCTTTTCATTATTCTTTTCCATCCGAAAAGGCCTGAAACATAAACTCGACCAAGTTTTCTCTCAAATAACTTATCTACAATCTGAATATCTTTTTTTTGCGCTTCACGTTCTTCACGATTGTCTGGCACATTATCCAAGGGGAAAATATCAATATATGTGTTTTTGCAGATTCTTAAATGTCTTTCTGCAGGTACATCTAAATACGTTCCTTTGATGCAGACCCTTGACAAAGCTGGTTGAAAGTTCTTCTCCGAGGAGTAGTTCTGAAGGAAATATTTATTTGTATCACTTTCTTCTGCAAATAGTTTCACAAAACGTTCATAGTCATTACGCATCATTGCAATGTCTATATCGTCGTCCCATGGAATAAAGCCCCTATGCCTTATCGCGCCTAATAAAGTACCTCCTATGATATAGTAATTAATCTTATGCTGTTGGCAGAACTTATGAATCTCTTTCATTGTATCCAACTGTAACATTTGAAGTTCTCGTAATTGTAACTTTTTCATCTCGTCTCTTCTTTTGAAAGTTTTTTTCTTAATATTGTAGAGGAAATGCCATCAGTGTGTTCCAAATATACAATCTCAACTCCCAATGGATGAAACTGTTCTTCAAAATGTTTCCAAGTGTCAGTATTTTTCCAATCTGAGCCAACGAACATTTTATTGAAGTGATACTTTTCCCACGCCTCCATTTTATTCTTGTTAAACTGGGGAACAACCTTATCTACATAACGTATTGCTTCTACAATTTTCATCCTTTCGTCAAGAGGTATAATAGGCGTTTTATGCTTGTCCTGCTGAACCAGTTCATCTGTACTAACCCCCACTATCAAATAATCACATTGTTCTTTTGCTCTACGCAAGATGTTTAGATGCCCGATATGAAACATATCGTATACACCAGTAGTATAACCAATAACCATATTTAAGTAACTGTTTAAAATTAATTTTACAAATATGAATAATTCACGAATAAGTTCGTACCCACAGATGCCAAGGCCCTGTTCGTACAATAGAAAAGCGAGTCCGCAGTTTCGTAATCTATCGCTCTTGTCCATTTACCCTTAAGTATACGCCAAAGAATCTCGGCAGGATTAAGTTCTGGAGAATAAGGTGAAAGATAGAAGAGGAACAATCCCCTTTTCTCCTAAATTTTCCTCAGTTCTTTCACTTTCCGATTTCTATGAACAGAAGCATTGTCCAAGACAATTACAGTATTCTTCGTGACATTGAAAGAGAATCTGTCAAGATAGTCCACAATCTTGTCTGCGTTGATGGACTCTTGTGTTGTAAAACCTTTATATTGGTTCCTTTTGGTAATCATGCCAAAGATATTAAGCCGGGCTGCCTTCTCGGATGGGATGTAAATATCCTCATTCTTGAATTGCCTGCCATATGGAACATAACCATTTGTACAGACATGGCTTTCGTCGGCATAATATAGCACAAGTTCTCCTTTGGAATCAAGTTCTTCAAGTTCTTGCAACTTCTCTTTCTTGTATGCGTAGAGCTGCGGTGAGGGTTTGCCCCTTGGGCGTTTTTATACGCTTATATCTTGCACCAATGTTTCTAAAAAACGTTTGAAAGTAATGTCACTGGCTTCTTTAGCAGTCGCATTCTGCCATGCCTCACGTGCTTTGGACACACTTTGACGGTCTTCCTCAATTGCCTTGCGTACTGCTTCTTCATCAGAACAATCCATAATAGGCTTTCGACCCTGACCAGGACGTGTCTCCAAGCCTTTGATGCCATTTTCTTCATAACGTTTCACCCATGTGTAGACAGGTAGGGACAGTCACCTCAAGCATTTCTGCTATTTGGGGAGCTGATTTACCTTCTGACTTCAGCAACATGGATTTGCATCTGATACGAAAACTATGAGTAGGGCCATTATGATAGCCTTTCTCTAATTTGAGGCGATCAACCTCTGATAATTCAAGTACTATTATTGGTTTCATAATTCTACTTTTTCTATAAAACGAAAAATGAGCCATGTTAATACTTGTATATAAATAATTTAGATCACTTACTTATATTTTTTCTTATTATATTTAAAATCTGATTTTTCTCCATCCTGTTCAACCCAATAAAGTATATCATTAAAATAGCTATCAATAATGCTACTATTGTATTTATTCCAAATGATATAATTGTAATAAATTTTGTAGTATATTCGACAATAAAGTACATTGTCAAAGACGACAGAATTATTATAGCTAATGCAGGAAATATAACCGTGTTTAAGTAAATCAATGGGGATTCTTTAACGAGCCTACCCCAAATTATAACCCTTGAAGTTTGTTCTATTCCTGCTAATAATAAACTAATATACATTGATGCTGCAGGCCCAAAACCAATCCGATAAAGAATATATGATATTGGAAGAACCATGAACTTTACTGAACTTGTGATAATTTGATAAGCCTTGATGTTGCCCGTAGCATAAATCGGAACTGAGATTGATGAACCTAGCGCATCGAATAGTCCTGTAAACAATATTATGTATATAAATAGTGATGTGTATTCTGGGACCATATCTTTTCCTAACCAAACATCTAATATCAAATTCAAACTTGCCATAACAGGAAGAGCTATTACCCACATAAGATATAATGACAACTTTGCACTCAGATATGTAAGTTTCAAATATCGATCTTTATCCCCTGATGCAAACGATTGTACAATTTGTGGATTTATTGCAACTTGGAAATTAGATACAAACTGCTGAATTCCACTAAGTACTTGGAAGGCAACACCTCGAGAAGCATTTATAGCTGTGTTGAAAAATAAATTCATCAAGACGTTGATACCTTGACTTTTTATTGCACCTGAAGCTGCTCCAAACAGATTCCAACCACTAAATGAAAGAACTTCTTTGAATATTGCTTTATTGAAATATAATTGGAAACTCAAGTTGCATATTTGTCGTTTCGCATACATTAAAGTGAGAATGTAAACTATTACTGTCAAAGCAAATAGCATTATAGCATAATAAGAAAGTCTAAACGTTACAATCCAACTTATCGAAAATGCAATAAACAACTTAACTGCAGCCTCAGCAACTGAAATATATGCATAAAAATTCATTCTCTCTTTAGCTATAATAATTGCATTATAAGGAGCTTTTATTATATTTACCAACAAGCATAGACATGACATCTGAAACACGACATTAGCATCAAATACTTTTTCTGGATCTATGTTCATCTTGGCATTTAAGAACCACAAACCGAGTGTTTCAAATAGTAGTAGTATAAAAATACCTAGTAGTAATTGCGCAGTAAGGCTCGCTTTAAAATACTTTAGTAATCCTTCTTCGTCACCTTTGCCCATATGGAAGTTTATGAATCTTTGTATACTATTGGTCATAGATTGATTCATAAATCCAAGCATTGCTACAAACCCAGCAATTACATTGTATAGACCGTAATCATCTGTTCCAAGCGCATTTAACAGGACTCTAGTCGTATAAAAATTTACAGCAAACAAAATAAACATTCTTATATAAAGAAAGAACGTATTCTTCGCTATTCGTTTATTGTTATCTGATATCTGATTTGTCATTGAAATGTGTTATATTTAATCTTATTTATAGGTCTTATATTATAATTTTTGTTCTGTTATATTTGGAATGTATCTATGTGCCTTCGCCTCAAAAACTACTCCCATATCATCCGTTGCTTCCAATGAATGATAACGTTCTTGCTCTATCCACACGAGCGCCTCGTAAGTAGCGACATGTCTACTGTTTTATCATGTGAAAACAATCACTCCTCCCTCCATTTGTTAAACACTACCATTCCTCCTTCTCCTTATTATAATAGGTAGTCTCCTCTCATCAAACATCACCGCATCTGTTTTTCCAAGTAGTAGCTCAATATAAAATCCATCAAAGGTTCCTATTCTCTTTATAATCCTTTTATTTGCCTCATTGATTCTTGATATATCGATGGAGTTCAGATACACTTGCGTCAACTTCTTCTCATAAAAAGAGCGAAAAACTGCCATAAAAAGAGAGTATCAACGCCGATATTATGCCAGTCATAAAGAAAAAACTACAACGCAAGAGCCGTGAGTTCCACAGACAGCTAATAATGAGATTGTAGAAAATATTTGCAAAGTTTTCTACATAATAAAAGTCAATTTAATCAGCAACGTGTTACGTATATCGCTGATCTTTTGTATTTTTGCATCATCAAAGGAATGAACGATATAGCAGAGATTACAAAACGTATATACGAAATAAGTGAAGGGCAGATTCTCTTCATCTCAGACTTCTTAGACATCAATGATAATGAGAAGGTGGTGAGTCGTGCACTTTCTGTAGAAGAAAAAAAGGAAATATAGTTCGATTAGCTAATGGGGTATATCTTCGCCCTAAGAATACCCGATTTGGGATATAAATATCCTATGCATTCTACCTGATCTCGATTTCCTGATTCAACATATAATCAATGCTGTCGGTAGCATAGAAATAAGACTTCAATTCCGCATCTTTAGTGCGCTGGAGTTTAAAGAATGACACTCTATCTTTGTCACCTTCATCATGAAGAGCAGCATCACGCAATCCCTTAATTGAATCCAAATCATGGGACGTCGCAAATAACTGGACGTTATTCTTTTTGGACGCCAACAAAATTGTTTGCCATAGAGTTTTCATTACGGAATAGTGGAAGCCATTGCTGATTTCGTCTATCAAGACGATTCCGTTACGGCATTCATAAATCGTCGTGAGGATAGAGAGAATCTTACGGGCACCGTCTCCCATTACATTGATAGGTATGCGCTTGTCCAGGCCGACATCGACGAGCACTTCATTCTGTGACAGTACTATGTCTTTTATCATCGGATCGATAATGCGCAACGCTTCAAGAATGAACTGTTCATCCTTGTTTTTTAGAATCTCTGTAAGACTTTCTATTGAAGTGTAAAAGTCATACTTTGGTGAAAGATATCGACAAGTTAGATTCTCTTTATAATCTGAATCATATTTGACGCTTTGCTCGTAATCGTTGTTTTCTACGCCTTTATGAGAAAGGGTGATGGACGATTCGACGGGATGCCCATTTATCTTGCATTTCAATACAAGACCATAACGGTTCTTGGTATCAGTTGAAGATATGTTATTCTCGTTTCCAAGCAAGTCTATACGGCTGGCAGCTGATTCGAACAGAGAAATCATAAGCTCCCGCACTTCGTCGTTTGATGCCTTGATCTTGATTGGCCGCGAAGTGTCAAGTTTATAGAAATCCAATGCCAGGTCTGACGGCTCGAATCGAAGGTAGTTCCTCAGCAGATTGATGTTGATTGGCAGTTTCGGATTCGACAAGCCTGATATCAGAAAGATGGCGTCAAGCAGTGAAGACTTGCCGCAATTGTTCTTCCCGAAGAATATATTAACTTCTTTCAGTCCGTCTATTTTCGCGTGACTTATGCCACGAAAGTGTTCAATTTCAATGCTTTTAAACATGTCTTATCCTCCTATATCCCTTGTGCTTCACCGCCAAAAATCTGTGTCAGTTCAGAAATATCTGTCTTGTACTGCTTGTCCAACAAAAAATCTATCAGGTTTGTATCAACATAGCACTGAGGCATTACATTCAAAATCTTCCGCTTCATACATACATCTCGAAATTGAAGAACATATCTACACCATCCTTAATTCTTTATGACCAAGTGTCTCATATTGTTGGGCATTTTAATCAATTAATACTTCTGAACTACTCGTTACAATCCCCTGAACTTACTTACAAAAATAACAAAAAAAGTTCCAGCCCTACCATCTAGTAGTTCAGTCCGAAAGCCCAAAGAGGAATGACGTTGCCTTGGGCGAACTCGATGTCGTCTTTCACATCATTCCTTA
>OJAR01000459.1_pt1 | contig 13290 bp, 13 predicted proteins | sample 1589431 | NCBI WGS metagenome assembly OJAR01 (sample SAMN03283242) | human gut metagenome | biome: human-associated habitat; material: feces | host: Homo sapiens | place: Peru | collected 2012 | reverse complement strand
AGACAGGACGCCCCCGCCGCACTCCCAAACAACGAATCCTTCGCGTATGCCACCCCAATCGCCAATCTCACAAGGGCGATTTGGGACGGTGTGTCCTGCAAGGACCCGCGCATGAACCACAATCACATCGCCTGGGAATGGTTCGGCGACAGCTCAAAGCCGAACTATGACAAGGACTTCTACAACGCCGACGGAGAAGCAAACGACGGTGGCACGATTGAAATGGTTGCTGGCATCGGCGCCAACCCCGCCAGGCGCCAGGGCCAAGCCCTGGCTCAAGCCTGGAAGGTACTTGAGACTTCGCTGAAGAACGACAATCCAGGCAGCGACAGGGACTGGGAGCCGGATTTCAACGTGGCCGCATCGCCCTACAGCCCCAACGGCAGCGGCACCATGAATTCGACTCTCTCGACGTACTTCATTCCCAACAATCCCATTACCTCCCTCTGGCAGCTCGGCGCAATCCACAGGGGCGAAATTGGCCAGACAATCAACCTTAAGAAGTTCTGCGAGTTTGGCGGTGATGACAAGATGACCCATCTCTACGAGGATGGTGATGCCTGGATCCTGGACTACCTGAAAATCTCCAGCCTCGACGCATACAACGGCATCCGGGGTAAGTTCAATCCAAACTGCTTCAATGCCGGCGCATACAGGTATCTCTTTGCGAACATCCCTGCCAACGAGGATGCCAACGATACGATGATCTACGCAAACGGATATCCGTCCGTGACTGTCAACCGCAATAGCTACTACAAGGATTTCATTGAACCTGGCTATACCGGCACTACCTTTGACCTGGAGTCCAACGTCTTCAAATTCAAGGATTTCGACAAGGGCGACTACGGCAGGGCGGCGGCGCAGGCCCAATCCTGGAGTCCCGTCCAGGCATTCTTCAATTTCGTGGACATCAACGGCTTCGGCAACCGCCGTCAGCCTCAAGTGCAACGACCGTGTCGCGGAGTCTCTGATTGGCTGCACCGCGGGGTTGCTTTCGACGCGCTATGAGACATACACCGTGGTGGCGGTCGGCCAGAAGCTCCAGTTCATCGTTCGGGAGGATGAACTTCCTCCCAGCGACACTGATGCCCGTGAGAATTTCCTCAAGCAACTTGTGAATCCGAAGAACATCAACGGCAACATCTACTCCATTCTGGGGACGCAGGTGCGCCTTGTGACGCTTGTGCGCGACTGTTGGTTCGGCAACATCAAGGTCGTGAAAACGCAGAACCTCTAAGTTTTAGGAACCCAATCCAATGAAGCGCAAATTTTTCACGCTTACGGAGCTCATGGTCGTAATCGCCATCATTGTCATCCTGGCGGGAATGCTCATCGGCGGCGCGGGATACGCAGGACGCCGCGCCGACGAGGCGGCCGCACGCACCGCCATCAGCAATCTCACGACCGCACTGGAGGCATTCCGCGCCCAGAACGGCTACTACCCGCTGTGCAGCGAAAAGAAGGAGGTCTCCTTCAAGATTCCGGAAACCGGCACAAACAAGGGAAACCTGATGCTTGTCCTGGGAACCTCTGAAAAGGAGTTCTTTGACAAGAAGACGGATGCCAGGAAAGGATTCATTGACATGCAAGTCACCGTATCCGACACCGTGTTGACGGAATACCTTGATCCCTGGGGCAACCCGTTCATCTACATGTGCCCGGGAAAGAACAACCCGAATTCCTTCGACCTCTGGTCCAAGGGTCCAAACGGAAAGGACTCCACCGAGGAGGAGAGCGTAGACGACGTCACAAACTGGATACGAACCGAATAACGCACCCAATTCCTGAAATCAAAATCGAATACATACTTGAGACATACCGCCATGAAAAGACATGACTTCACACTGGTAGAATTGCTGATGGCGATTGGCATCATCGTCATCCTCGCGGCAATTTCCATTCCCACCGCGCTCAGCGCAATCAAGAAGGCGGAAACCGCCAAGGCGCAGGCCGAAATGACCGCCCTTGTCACCGCCCTCAAAAACTACGAGTCCACATACGGATTCCTGCCATTCCACTTCAGGAAGTCGTCGAATACCTCCCCCGCCACCGACGGTGAAGTCCAGCCAGGCGATTACTCGGACTTCATCAAGGTCCTCCAGGGCGAAAACCTCGATATTAAGGGCAGGAAGATGAACCCCCGGAAGCTTGCGTTCCTGGAAATCCAGGGTAATACAAAAGGCGAATACGAGGACCCATGGGGAAATGATTACACGGTTGTCATTGACGGTGACGGCGACGGCAAGATCATCCAGGAACTGGATGACTGGAAATACTATCAGCTGAAGGTGGAGAAGGATTCCGACAACAAATACGCCCTCTACCAGTCCATTCTCATCATCTCCAAGGGGCCGGACGGCGAAATGGGGGACGACAAAGCCAGTCTGGCGAGGGACAATGTCCTCTCAATTCCGGTCATCTGGGACAAGTCCGAGGAGACATGGGTCATCAGCCACTAGGCTCCAAGGCGGAAGCAAAAGCATAGGGAATACGTAGACAATCAATCAACACGAATACAGAAAAAACCTGGAGGTAATAACCATGAAAAACCATAAGACATTCACCTTGATTGAGTTGCTGACAGTGATTGCAATCATTGCAATCCTGGCGGGACTCCTGTTGCCGGCCGTTGCACGTGCAAGGGCCACTGCCCAGAAGACTGCCTGCTCCAATAACATGGGGCAGATGGGAAAGGCGGAGATCATGTTCTCCAATGACAACAGGAACAAGACCGTTCCCGCGGAAAACCACACGAAGAAATACAACTACATCTACAGCCTCTGGGACATCATCGGGGAGAGCGAAAAACTGTTCCTCTGCCCAGTCGATGTGAACGAGACGGAGCTCACGGCCGTCAAGGTGGATAAGGATACCGATGATTACCAACTCCGCATGAGCTACCTCGTCAACGGCGAGCCAGGCGGGAAGGAATACGGAACACACTGGAGCTCCAACGATTCCGAGACCGACTACTCAAAGATGGTCAAGAGATGGCTGAACATCAGCGCCATCGAAAACCCCGCCAGCAAGATCAGCCTCGCGGAGAGATACACCACCGATGAAAAGTTCTCCATCGGGTATGTGAGCACCAAGACATTCAATTGGGATGGCGACGGGGTGAAGGCTGAAGAGGACGGATTCAACATCGTCGCACACGGCAATACCGCCAACTACCTCTTCATGGACGGACATGTCGAAAACCACAACACCGAAGTGATCTCCGAATTGATTGACGACGGTGCCTGGACGAAGATTGTCAGAGAGTAACTCCCTGGCCTGCAATAGGTTATAATAAAGAGAGCCGCGACTCCCTGAAGGAATCGCGGCTTTCTGGGTTTCATGGGGCAAGACTGGCATCCCCACCAGGATTCGAACCTAGGCCAAGTGTACCAAAAACACTTGTGCTACCATTACACCATGGGGACAATGGGCTTAATATATGCCCATCGGGGCGCGCTACGCGCAGAGAATCGACCGCAATCTCAATTCCCGCCTCCTGGCATGGGTGATTTGCGCCCGCCGGGCGTCCCGCAGCCACTCCGCGTTGTTTTCATCCAGTCTTCAAGGCATTCAGACTAACATGGTTCTTCTGGCATTTGGCGGCAACATAGGCGATGTCCAGCACGCCTTTCGCAAGGCGCTTTTATTGCTTGCGGAGGCGGGCTTCCATGCGACCCCGCCGTAGGCTGCGAGGAGGGCGCCCCCGACTTCACAAACTGGGTGGTGCTGGGCACATGGGAGGGGACGCCTGAGGAGTTGCTGGATGCCGTCCAGGAGGTGGAGGTGACACTGGGGCGCCCAAGGATCCATCCCCACTGGCATAGCCGCACAATGGATATCGACATCATCGAGTGCGACGGCGCGCTCCGCCAAACCGGCCGCCTGGTGCTTCCGCATCCGCGCTGGCGCGAGCGGGACTTTGTCCTCATCCCAATGTCGGAGATATTGTCGGAAGACGAGCGCCGGGGCATCGGGCTTCTATAGGAACCGCGCCAGAAGCCCCCTGCAAATATTCCAGGGGATTTGCCATGTCAGCCGGGGATTGCCCGTGGCTAGTGTGGCCGTCGCAAAGACGACCAGCATATTCATGACCACAATCGCAATCCAGGAGAGAAGCCTGCCGCAATACTGGAAGTCGCTCTGCCCATGTTTGATGGCTATGGCGGTCAGGACGATGTGGTATGCGAAGCACAGTCCGACCCATGCGGAGCCACCCATCCAGAAGACCCTCGGCAAATCGCCGGCGACGAGGGAGAGAAAAGCCAGGAGCCCCATCGAAAGCAGAAAATAGAATGGAATGAAGTAGGGCGCCAGCGCAATGAAGGCATTTGGCTCGGGAATCTCCATCGACCCGCGCGTCATCCCAAAACGGAAGGCGCCAGTCCTGCGGAACAACAGTTTCGCCGCCAGCCAATGGGTCAGCTCGTGTCCAAAGACATACAGGGGACGCAGCGGCATCCAGAAAAACACCGCCATGCCTGCCCCAAGCCCCCCTAGAAACCACCAGAGGAGAGGCGCGGGAATCCACCGCCACGGCAATTCCCAAAGTGAGAGCCCGCACAGCGCCCCCAGCCCCAGCCACAGGGGCAGCAGAAGGAGAAGAAGCCACCAGGAAAGCCCCTTGCGGGAACGCCGACGACGTAGCTCCTTGTAGGCTAATTGCGCTGCATTACGGGTCAACACTTGGGAAAGACAGGAGGAAAAGGATGCGCCAAAGGGGATGTTGGGATGCGGAGGACACCTCGCCCCTGCATTTTAGCACGCGGTGTGCAGACGCCATTAAATTAACGTCTGTTTTCCATGCTACGGAGAGAGAATTGCATTTAGGAACAAGATGAACAACGTTGAACGCATAGAACTTTTCAAGACCTCCCTTCAGCCAGAGGCCCTCATGCCGGCCTTCCAGGAGCTTTTGGACGACAAGGCGGCGCTGGGCGCCCTTCTCCAGGAGGAGTTGTCCGGCTTTGCCTCCACCCCGTCCCGTCTTTCCGACGCATCGGAGCGGCGTCTCCTTTCGTGTCTGTTTTTGCTCTCCGGCATGGGTGGCTTCCAGGAGCTTTTTCCGACGGTTCTCGGGATCGTCCTGTCGAAGGAATTTGGCGAGAATGTCGGCCGTGACGAGTGGCTTTCCAGCGAGATTTCCCGTTTGCTGTGTGTTCTTTCTCCGGCGACTGGCGCGAAGGAGCACTTGCTGGCACCGTTGCTGGATGCGTCCACTCCCCTGGTGATTTCCGAGCAATTGCTTCTCACCCTTTCATGCAGGTGGATTTCCCGCCGTGACAATGACGAATCCTTCCTGGCGACCATGCGCCGGATTTTGACGGAGATTCCCTCCTCCGCTGTCACCTTTGAGATTGCGATGGCGTTGATGGTTAATGCGGTGGCGGTTGGCGGCGATGCACTGAAGCCCCAGGTCTACGCCTTCTACAAGGCCAACGAGGAATTGCTTTCGGACCGTCTTGCCGAAAAGACCCTCCAGAGCTTCTTTGACTTGGGCAAGCAGCGCATCAAGAGCATGCTTTCCACGAACTATCTTGGAGGGTATGGCCCCCTGCCAGGAGAACTTGACCGCATGCTGAACTACGTCGATGCCTCGAAGGAGGAGGAGGAAGTGGCGGCAATGCGCACCCTGCCGCCAATCACCAGGGACGCGCCAAAGATCGGGCGGAACGACCCGTGCCCCTGCGGCAGCGGCAAGAAATACAAGAAGTGCTGCGGCAAGTAAACACCCACCCGGGCACGCACCCCTCCGGATGGGCGTGATTCCAACGAATTGACGAGATGGCAGATATGGACTACCTACAGGAGCTTTTTGCGGAACGCATCGGCGGCCGCATGTTCGGCAAGGACACCGCAATCTACAAGTTTGAGAAGATCAAGCGGGCAAAGCGCGCGGCGGTCGCCGCACATCCCGAAATCCCGCTCATTGACATGGGGGTCGGGGAGCCTGACGAAATGGCGTTTCCGATGGTTGTGGAGGCGCTCCACGCCGAGGCCGCAAAGAAGGAGAACAGGTTCTACGCCGACAATGGATGCGCCGAATTCAAACAGGCCGTCGCCGACTATATGAAGGGGCTCTATGGCTTGGAACTGGACCCGGCCACTGAAATCAACCACTCGATGGGAAGCAAGTCCGCCTTGAGCCTCCTGCCTGTCTGCTTCATCAACCCAGGCGATGTCTCACTGATGACCTCCCCCGGCTATGGCGTCATGGGAACCTGGACACAGTATCTGGGTGGCCGCGTCGTGAAGATGCCCCTCACGCGCGAAAATGGCTTCCTGCCCGACTTCTCCAAGGTCTCCGAGGAGGATCGCCGCGCCGCAAAGCTGGTCTACCTGAACTATCCCAACAACCCGACAGGCGCCGTCGCCACCCCCGAATTCTACGATGCCGCCATTGCCTTCGCAAAGGAGATTCACGCGCTGTTGGTGCATCTTTTCGCGGCCAGGCGCAAAGGATGTCGCCGTGGAACTCCATTCGATGTCGAAGGGATTCAATATGACAGGGTGGCGGCTGGGCTGGGTCTGCGGCAATGCCTCCGCAGTCAAGGCGTTCGCAACTGTCAAGGACAACGCGGATTCGGGACAATTCCTCGCAATCCAGAAGGCGGCCGCACTCGCACTGCAGGCACAGGAGGAAATCACCCCGCGCATCAATGAAAAATACCTCCGAAGATTGACTGCACTGACAAATACACTCCGGAAACTCGGTTTCCAGGCGGATGTCCCCCAGGGTTCCTTCTATCTCTATGTCGGAATCCCAAAGGGAACCGCCGACGGAATGAAATTCGACAGCGCAGAGGAGTTCAGCCAGTGGCTAATCGCTGACAAGCTGATTTCCACAGTCCCATGGGATGACGCAGGACACTTTGTCAGGTTCTCCGCAACCTTCGAAGCCTCCGATGTCGAGGAGGAGGCAAAGGTCCTCCAGGAGGTCGAAAGACGCCTCGCCACATCGAAGTTCCTCTTCTAACCAACGACGACATGGCTGAATCCTGGCTATTCTGGAACGATACACCACACTCCCCGGCCTGGAATATGGCCGCAGACGAGGCGCTGCTCCAGAACGCCCCCGCCACGGGAACGCCACTGCTGCGATGCTACGCCTGGGACAGGCCGGCAGTCTCCATCGGATATGTCCAGCGACTCGACGCCGCACCGGAAGGGTTCGCCGCAGTACGGCGGCCGACAGGCGGCGGAATCGTCTATCACGACTACGATTTCACCTTCTCGGTGGCATTTCCAATGGGACATTGGCTGACAGGTCTGGACAGGACCCAAAGCTATAACTGGCTGAACCGCTCCCTTCAGGCCGCCCTTCAGGCCCTGGGATTCCCGGCGGAGCTCTCAGCCCGCGAAATCCCGCATTCAGTGGAACGGGCGACAATGGTCTGTTTCACAAATCCCACCAGATACGACCTGCTCCTGGAAGGGCGGAAGGTCGCGGGAAGCGCACAGCGCAGAACCTCGGACGGACTCCTCCACCAGGCCAGCCTGCACTTCGGAAAGCCACTTCCAATGCCCAGGGAAGCCATGACGGGCGCACTCGTCAAGGCACTGGGAACGGTCATGGAGGTCTCGATGGAGGATTTCTCCCCAAGCCAGACCCTCCTGGACGAAATCACACGCCTCGTAGACACAAAATACGGCACAGATGCCTGGAACAACTTGCGATAACGAATACACGAAACCGGCCTCCGAGGGAATCGTCCGGGAATACGGACCACAGCCAATAGGAGACATCCTGGCTGCACGGGGACTCACTAACCACCAGGTCGTCGCCGCGTCCACAGAACAGCTGACCCACAAGATGATGGCAAAAGCGTGCCGTGGACGCTACCTCTCCCCAAAGGTGAGGCAGAAGATCCTGCGCGCCGTCAACAAGGCCTCAGGGGAATCCTACACCCTCTCGCAACTCTTCAACTACTGATTTTGGAAAAGTAGAGAGTTTGGAGAGCGCCCGCCGCGGGCTTCGCATTCGCTCCACCCCCTCTTCCCGTGAAAAAGCGGGGCGGCCGACTTCATATAAAACGGGAGGAATGTTGAGATCATGAAGCTAATCATTTCCAGTGGTGGAACAGGAGGGCATTTTTACCCCGGTCTTTCGATTGCGCGGGAGGTAGTCTCGCAGGGCGGCAGCGTGGTCTTCCTGGTATCTGGCCAGCAGGCCTCCGACCAGCGTGCCATCGCGGAGTCCTACGGCCTTCAGGTCCGCACCATCCCGAGCGTCCGCATGCCCCGGAATCCGTGGCAGTTGTTGTTGTTCCCCTTCAGGTTTCTTGCCTGCTGCCGCGCCATCAGGAAGATTTACCGCGAATTGGACGCGGACGCACTCTTGAGCATGGGGTCATTCACTTCGGTGGCGCCCTGTTGGAGCTGGCCCCGCGGAAAGAAGCCGCTGATTCTCCACGAGGGCAATACCTTCATGGGGCAGGCAAACCGCGTCTTCGCGAAGGATGCGGCAGCCATTGCACTCACATTGCCCCTGTGCAATCCCTCGCAGCTCAAGGGACGACCCTCGCGGATTGCAGGGATGCCCCTGCGGGAGGAACTCCTGGAGGCTGCGAAGACGGGGCTGTCGGAAGAGGAACGAGGCGGAATCCTCGCGGAGTTCGGACTCTCCGGCCATCGGCGCACTCTGCTGGTCTTCGGAGGAAGCCAGGGCGCCCGCGCCATCATCTCCCTGCTGACTTCAACACTCCCCCTGATGAAGGCACTCGCATCACGCCTTCAGCTGATAGTCCTGACAGGCAGCGATGACAATTCGGCGCTGGAGGACGCGTGCAGGGAGAGCGGAATTCCCGCGCGAATCGTGAAGAAGGACCTCGCCATCCAACGATGCTACCAGGTCGCGGACGCCGTCCTCTGCCGCGCAGGCGCCTCGAGCATCTGCGAATTGGCACTCTTCAGGAAGACGGCGATGCTCATGCCGTTGCCGACGGCAAAGGACAACCACCAATTCTACAACGCCAAGACTCTCGCCGATGCCGGCGCGGCACGGCTGCTGGTGCAGTCGGAGACGACTCCCGACGTCCTTGCAAAGGTCATCGAAGACTGGGTGGACGGCACGGGGGCGTGGGGCGCCCTTGGCGAAAAGATCGGCGACTTCGCCCATCCGGATGCGACCCGCGAGGTGGTGCGTCTGATAAATGACGCCATTGCAGGGAGGACCGACTCTTGAAGAAGCCCCTCCCGGAGACTGACCTTGCCCGCGAACGGTCGATTCTCGCATACGACCCCGCAATGGGGGGATTTCTGAAGTTCCTCCGGAATGAAAAGGATGCCTCCCCGAATACCATCGAGGGATATTTGCAGGATGCTGCGCAGTTTCTCCAGGCGACTCCGCGCATTGCGCCGCCGGAAGAGGGTGGCGCCTGCGCCTGGCGCGAGGTGACCGTCCAGGATGCGCGCCACTTTGTGGCGGGGCTCTCCGCCGCCGGCATCAAGGCCACCTCCGTCAGCCGAAAGCTCTCGTCCCTGCGCTCCTTCTACCGTTTCCAGTTGCGGGAAGGTCTCGCCACCCAGGATCCATTCCAGTTCATACGGGGACCGAAGAAGGCGAAGCTGCTGCCGGTAGTCCTTTCGGTGGAGGAGGTGTCGCTCCTTCTGGAAACCCCTGTGCGCTACTGGAACGACCGCGCCGCTGCCGCAACCACCGAAAATCCCGCACACGGAGACCCGCGCTTCCTCGGGGCAAGGGATCGCGCACTGCTGGAAATCATCTATTCGGGTGGACTCCGAATCTCCGAGGCAATCGGACTGAACCTGGGGGATATCGACTACTCAAGGGGAGTCTTCCTCGTCCGTGGGAAAGGACGCAAGGAACGCATCTGCATGCTCGGGGAACCCGCACAGCGCGCCCTGAAGGAGTATCTGTCAATCCGACAGGAAAACGGATTCACCGACACCGCCCCCACATCCCCGCTCTTCCTGAACATCTACGGGGAACGGGTGACAACACGCACGGCGCAACGACTCTTCGAAAGGTATGTGGCATACGCAGGACTCCCCCCGGAGACTACACCGCATAAACTCAGGCACTCATTCGCAACTCATCTCCTCACCGCAGGGGCAGACCTGAGAACGGTCCAGGAAATGCTGGGCCATAGCAGGCTGGCAACTACGCAGATTTATACCCATATCGATATCTCGCAGCTTGTCGAAATATACGCCAAAGCACATCCCTCCCTCTAGGGGAAACAAATTGCTATAACCACGAAACACACGAAATGGGGGGGATGAACCACGAAACACACGAAATACACGAAAAGAAAAACAGAACCACGAATGGACACGAATGGACACGAATGGATTAGTATGAACCACGAAACACACGAAATACACGAAAAGAAAAACAGAACCACTAATGGACACTAATGGACACTAATGGGGGGTGAACCACGAATGGACACTAATGGACACGAATGCCTCCGCCTGTTGGCAGCACCTTCATTTGCCAGGTGGTGAACGGCGAATCGCACAGCGGTGGCAGGGTATTAGGCGCGGGAGGTAATTCGGACCTCGCTGGGGGGCGCACTCTACGGCGGGGAATCCCGACTCCAGCTCCCTTCTCCGGCACTCAGCAATTGGAGGGTGGGGGGTGGAGGGGTTATAGTACGCGGTTGCCTTGAACCGTCCGAGTTTTATCCAGGGGAAGTTTATTTTTCCATGCCGTCGAAGAAAACGAATTCCAAGAGTGCCTTGCTTACGCGGATATTGTCTGAAGTCCTGGGGGCGATAGCCCGTCCAGCGACGATAAGCGACATAACGAATGTCATCCTTTTGCTGGGGCATGGGGACTTTGAGTCCTTCAGCCGTCTTTCCGTAGGCGAGGTCGAGTCCCTTTTGCAGCCATTGCTCCAGTCGGGGGAGGTGCGTGAAGTAGGCGGTGCGCAGCTTCAGAGCCGCGCCTGGAGTTCGGACGAATTGCGGGGGCTCTTTGCCCGTCCGGAGTACCAGCCCCTGCCCGAGGCGATTTCCCGCGCCCTTCCCATGGTGGGCACCCACGGGGAGACCGACATCGAGAACCTCCGGCGGGACATCAGGAATGCGTTCTTCAGTGAGAACGCGGGTTTCCTGAATGCGGTCCTGCTGGTCATGCGCGACTCATTCCCCAACGAGTATGCGAGCGGGGAGAGCTTTGACTTTCTCTTTGACGAGCCGGAGGAGTGGCTTCTCTCGCTTCCGGAATCCTTTCTGGCCGTCTGTGCCTGGAAGCTACTGCCGTCGGCGATGCTCTCCCTGCGCCCGGTCCACAACCTCGCGGAGCGATTCTACGCCCTGTCCGAGAATGCACAGCCCATGGCCATCAGCTCGATGCTGGACTATGCGATTCTCTGCGGCGACTGGGCGGTAATCCCGGGGTTGATGCGGCGGCTGCCACAGGGACGAACCCCCAGGATGCTGCGGCTGGCATGGATACGGTTCCTGCAAGGACGGGACGAGGAGGCTATCGGAATCTTCCGGGACGCACTGGAACTGCTGCGGCGCCACGAACGGACCCACGACGGATATTTCAGGACCATCGGCGGCGTCTTCGCAATCCTGGCGTTGCTGCGGGAGGGCACTCCCGCGTCGCTGCAGCTTGCGAATATCTACAACGCGTCCGCACTGCGCAACGACACACCGCACACGCTCGTCTACCAGCTCCTGGAACCTGTGGTACGGATGAAGACAAATCCCGAGCTGCCGCCAGTGAATCCTATATGGCGCCCCGATGGACGCCTCAACAACCTCCTCGCGTGCTTTGCGCAGTATTGGCTGACTGGCACGCTGGACGGAGGACAGCGGCTTCTGCTTGACAATGCGTTGCAGGCGGCTCGCCAGGGCGGCTACAATTGGCTGGCGGAGGAGGGTGACGAATTGCAGCTGCGCCTCCAGAGCCAGGGGCTGAAATTCAACCGCTGGCACGATCTCTCGGGCAAGCTCCCGTTCTTCCTTGACTGCATCCTGACCAAGAACAGCTGGATTGACAGGTATTCGAAGCTGGAGAAGACCCTTGAGGAGCTCCCCCAGAAGAATCCGGCACGCATCGTGTGGAACATCAACGCGGAACAGAACTCACGCGGAATCCTCACTGCAAAACCCATCGAGCAGCATGCCAGCAAGAATGGAAAGTGGACAAAGGGGCGCAGGTATGCCGGCTACAGGGAAAGGGACTTCGGGGCCGTCACCCTCGACCCGGAAAACCCGCTCTTCGAACTTTCGCAGACGCAGCTCACCCCGCAGGACAAGTTCGCCTGCGATGTCCTCCGCGAGGCGGAGGCGGTGCTCAAGGTGCATCCCGACGCCGCGCCAGTCGTCTGGAGCAAGGTCATCCAGGCGCTCGTGGGTCATCCGAGGCTCTTCCTTGAAGGAGGGGACGGGCAAATCCTCATCTGCCGTGAAAGCGACCCCGCAATCTTCATCACCAGGCTGGAGGACGCACTCCAGTACCGCATCTATCCGGAGTCCTCCGAGGGCGAGGAGTGCGTTGTGCGCCTGGAGCGGGGCGACCAGGTGATCGCATACCGTTTCCCCCCCGCCATGCGCCAGCTGCGACGCCTCCTTTCAGGCGACTTCCGCATTCCCGATGTGGAATCCCCCGAGAACAAGAAGATTCTCGAGAACCTGATTCGCAACTTCAGGATTGTCTCCGACACCCCATTGCCCGGTGTGGACCTGCCTGCACATCCCACGGATCCAGTCCCGTTCCTGCAACTGATTCCCCGGGAACGGGGACTGCGCGCCGAACTGATGGTGCGCCCCTTCGGACAGGAAGGACGATACTACCAGCCCGGGGAGGGACCCTGCGAACTCATCTGCCAGGAACGGGGCAATCCAAGACGAATGGTGCGCAACATGGACGAGGAGCTCCAGATGGCCGCAGACCTGGTGGAGGCGTGCCCGAGGCTCGGAGCCACACACCAGGAAAAACCCTGGCAGTGGAGCTTCGAAGGGCTCGCATGCTACGAACTCACCCTGCAATTGCGGGGACTGATGGACAAGTGCCGCGTCCAGTGGCCCTCCGACCAGAAGTTCGTCTGCCACAGGACACTCTCAATGAGCAATGTCTCGCTGCATACGCAAAGCTATCTCTCATGGTTCTCCGTGGACGGGGAGGTCAAGCTCGACGACTCCGAGGGCACCGCCAGCCTGGCAGACCTCATCCAGGCAGTGGTTGACAAAAAGCACTTCGTCTCGCTCTCGGACGGACAGGTCGTCGCCCTCTCCGAGTCGCTTCGCAAGCGCCTGGAGGATCTCAGCTATCTTGGCGAGCTGGCCAAGGGGCGCGGCAGCGGCCAGGCGGGG
>OJAR01000457.1_pt1 | contig 13335 bp, 9 predicted proteins | sample 1589431 | NCBI WGS metagenome assembly OJAR01 (sample SAMN03283242) | human gut metagenome | biome: human-associated habitat; material: feces | host: Homo sapiens | place: Peru | collected 2012 | reverse complement strand
TTCCCATCAAGCTTTACGCCGTCGCCGTCTACTATTCTAAGGCTGTATTCGGCATTGGGATCGGAAAGATACGCACCCAAAGTCAATGAATTTTCATCGGGGCGGATAAAGTAATTGTAGATATAGTCGTCGGTCTCGGCATTTTTCAGCTTTATCAGAGAAAATCCGGGATCATAATCAGCCTGCTCAAAAGCTTCTATCTCGCAAAGTCCCGCCGATTTTTCGTATCCGGTGACCTTAAAGGTAAAAGATGTTATATTGTGCTTTGGCTCAAACACAACACGAGTCTCGCTGCCGTTTGCATTAAGCTTGGGCACCTTGACGCTGCTGCCGTCGCTGAAAGTAATAATGCCGCCGGTTATATTGGCACTTAAATCAAAGTCATCGTAGAGCGAAATGCACGAAACGGTTTTCGGATGCTTAAATTTTACCGTCACGGTTTTTTCGGCATCATTATTATTGAATTTCGAAACACATTTTGTAAGCTTTGCGTGCGGATCTCTGATTTTTTCTATATTTACAAGCTTAAAATTATTTATAAGCTCCGCTTCACCCGATGACACGGAAACATCTGCGTCATTTATGAGATTATCCGTGCGCCGTGTCCAATATACCATATCACCGTTTATTATGCGGTCGGAATACACAAACGCATATTGCGAAAGATGTTCGCCGAGAGCCTTATACTCCGGGCATCTCAGCAGAGAATGGCTTACAGAGCCTTTATATACCGGTATTCTGATTCTGTCGCTCCAATTATACTGCGGAACATTGGTTTCGTACGACGGGTCGCGGAGCTTCTCTTTTGTGGGCTTATGGACACTTTTGATGTTAAGCGAGTAAAAATCCGGTTTTGCTTTCCACGTTGAGGTATAGCAGAAACTCTTCAATATTTTCGGATGATAATCGTCTTCGGACTTTAATATACGGCTCATAGCGGTCTCAAACGACATACTTATTCCTCTATGATCCGTATGGTTGTCAAAGTCTGTTGCAATTATATAATCCGGGCGGTATTCGCGGATAACGCTCTCCATATCGCCAATCAGATTCTCGGCTGTATATTCGGCGTGAGTACCGAATTTTTGAAAATGATAATCGCGAAATCCCGCTCCCGCATAGGTGTGATTGAGCCCGGTGGAGTATGAATAGGTCTTTTCACCTGCTTTTTTAACATACATATTCGTTCCGTCGGGATAGCCTAAAAAAGTAACTTTTTCACGCGGAATGCCAAGCTTTTTTAGCGCCCTGCAATCTTCGCCCTGTCGGGTGTGTGCGGCAATTGTTTTGTCGCCGTTGGTCGCAACCACTATGCGCACATCCGCGCCGTTCTTATATAGCTGAGGAAGCACCTGCCCGACAGACAGCAAGTCGTCGTCCTCGTGAGGGACGATAACCATAATCTTTTTGTTTTTAAACTGAGAGTCGTAGAAGCTGTTATCGACCCGATTGTTCGAATCAAGCTTATTGAGCTCGGTCTCATATACGCAAACCGTAGCAAGAACGGCAAGAGCAAAAATCATAAAAGCTATCAGCAACGCTCTTTTTTTCTTTATTGTCTTATTTTTCACATTTTTTGTCATGCTGTTACCTTGACCTTTTAACAGAGTGTTTACCTATTTTTCGGCTTTTTTATCATCGTAATGCTGTCAACCCCGTAATATTCCGCCGCCCAATCATCGAGCCATCTGCTGTTGGACTTGTCATTGGGTAGACTTGTCATATAAGAATAGAGCGACCACATCGATCTTCTCGGACGGGCGACGGGAATTTTTATATCTTTAATTCCCGCAGCCTTCTGGTCATATATTTCCTGCTTGATTTCAGCGTATGCAAGGCTGTCGGATTTCAAGGCGTAATATTCTCCGACATAGAGTGTCCCAAACCCTATCGCGAGCAGCGCGGATATCACAATTGCAGTCCGCTTCACGCCCGAAAGCTGCTTATCCATAACCTGCGCGGCAAGAGAGAACGCTGCACATGCAAACATAACGTTTGCGCCGAAGAACGAGCGCGGCGGAGCTTCGGGCGACAGCAGCATGACACCGGCGCCGGCAAATCCCGTTAAAGCATAAATGCATGGGCGCAGCCAATCTATCTTGAGCTTTTTTATGCGCCAAATCAAAAGCACTATAACAAACACTATCAGCATAACCAAAAGAGCTCGCCATATATTCCATGTTAACTGATCAAACGACCATTTCAAATGCTTCAGAATATTTCGCTCTCTTTTTGTATGGTCAAACCGTACTCTGTTTCCCGGAGCCAAAATAAGTATACCAAAGCCGATAACGGTTCCGATAAATCCGGTAATATGATGCACTCGCACCGGCATCTTCTTTATCTTGAAGTAGATGAGGAAAAGTATTACGGCACCAATTGCAGCACCGCCCATATTTTCGTTTGTCCAGCCGGCTAAGATTCCGGCTAAAAGCATAAGAACGGAAAAAATCGTCTCTTTTGCGGCGCTGGGATTTTGTGATTTTTCCGTATTGATACGGTAAAACATGAGAAACGTCAGTATCCACACGGTTGTCCACAAATAGTTAAAGGCTGCGCTGTACCACAAAACCGAGGTTGCGGGTCTGTAAAAGCCGAGCCACTCGAAAGCATAGATAAATATAAGCAGAGGTATATTTATCGGGCGCTTATAGTTTGCATGAAAATAAATTAGCAGCCCAAGCAGCACAAAAAACAGAGAATTGAAAATATTAAAGACGGATTTGTCGAAAAAAGTGAAAAGCTGCAAGAGAAAATGCGCCGGTATTCTGCCGTTGCATATCTTATAGTGGGTCACCATGCCCGTGAAGATATCTCCTATCCCCGTCAGACGCTCCGGAGTTCCCTTTACAACATGACCCGTGTATTTAAAAAAATAGAGATAATCGTCGGCGGCATAGCCTATCATACTGTTAAATACAAGTATAAGACCGAACATAAGAGCCGCAACGGCGACCATCGCTGCGGTCTTTATTACTGTCTCACGATTCGCGGTTAATTTTTGATTATTCAACATATTTGCCTCCGACTTTCGGTAATAAACCAACACGGAAATATTATCACAAGATAAAGCACAACACAATTAATTCCCGTTTACAATATAGTTAAAATTTGGTTACATCCGATAACAAAACGGTAACATTCGGAATATCACTTCAAATTTTCGTAAAATAATCTCCGAAAAAGCCAATTTTTTTATTTATTTTAGATAATGTTGATATTATTTACATTTATAAGCCTTTCGATTCAATTAAGCATATGAAAAAATCCCGTCGAAAAATTCGGCGGGATAAGAACAATATGTAATTTTCAGCACTTGATGACGACGTCGTTGGGGAAGAACTCCGGAAGATATGCCTTATGAGCCCACTTCATCTCCTCGAAGCATTTGTGTGCCCTTTCCCAGTCGCCGACGAGCGGATGGACAAGCAGCGCGTTGATTGCGGCTGCCTCAGAGCCGGTCGTTGCGGCTTCAACGGTATACTTCTCATATGCCTTTACAACGCGCATAAGACCGATTATGTGCTTATTTTCAATCTTATCGATAGCCACGGGCTCCGCGCCGTCCTTGCCGATAACGGCGGCTATTTCGAGGATATCGTCATCGTCCATGAAATCGACGGTGCCGTTATTCTTGATATTTACTATCTGAACGTCGCGCTTGTCATTGGCTATTGAGTCGATAAGAGAAACCGCCGCGAGAGAATACTTGTGACCGCCGCGCTGATCGAGGAGGTCGGGCTTTGTGACAAGCGTCTCGTCGGAATACATCTCGAGCAGCTCCTCCTCTATCTCCATGCAGACGCGGGCGCGGCACTTCTCATCCTCTTTCTGATGCTTGAGCTTCGCGTCTCTGCAATAGTAATACTGGAGATAAGACGAAGGGATTCCGCGCACTGCGTTGAGGCAGTCAAGGGAGAAGCCGTCGTCCTTTATGTTGGCCATGACCTTCGTTGAAAAGCCCTGCGCGAGCATATCATCAATGAGCTCCTTGCCGTCCTTTTTGACGGAGGTTATCCAGCTCAGGTGATTAAGACCGACATATGTTATGTCGCAGTCGTCACCCATAGCCTCTTTTGTGTCATCTATCATATTTATCGGGACATTGCAAAGACCCATGCACTTGACGTTGGTATGGTTGAGCACAAACTCGGTAATTATGCCGGAGGGATTCGTGAAGTTGATAAGCCAGGCGTCGGGGCAAATCGCCTCAATGCGGTCACAGATATGCTGCATGACCGGAATGGTGCGCAGAGCTTTGAAGAAGCCGCCCATGCCGGTGGTCTCCTGACCGATGAGGTCATACTTGAGCGGTATGGTCTCGTCGAGATAGCGGGCATGAAGCATACCGACTCTTATCTGCGTGACGACAAAATCAGCGCCCTGAAGAGCCTCGTCAAGGTTATCGGTGAGAAGCGTTTCGCATTCAATACCGGCCTTTTTGAGCATTCTCAGGCAAAGGTTGCCGACTATTGTCCTTTTGCGCTCGTCGATATCCATAAAGGATATCTTCTTGAGCTTGAGCGAGGACTGAGCCTTTATGAAGCCGTCCACAAGCTCGGGGCAATATGTGCTGCCCGAACCGATGACTGCTACCGTGATTTCTTTCATATGTATTACTCCCTTTTCATTTAAAATCTTATTTATACTGCCTGAATATCCAGTTTATACAGCCGATAACAGGCTCCTTGTCGAGTTTTATGAACCGAAGCTTTCTTCCGCTCATCTGCTGCGCATAGTCGTGAAGCTTCGCGATATAAATATCGTTGGGAAGCTTTGTGTGCATGGAGCCCGAGAGGACGACCTCTATCTCGTCGCCGTCAAACTCCATCTGATTGGCAAGAGCCGCGATGAACTGCGCTCCGCGCTTTGCCATCTCGTCGGTCTTGGCGAGCGCGGGTGCGTCGCCCATAGCCGCCGCCTTGAAGAACGCGCCGATGAGAGCTTTGATATAGAGCGGAGCCTCCTCCGACTCAAGCTTTGCGACGGATCCGACAAACTCCTCGCGCGAGGCGATATTAAAAGCCTCGTAATACAGCTTTGTGATAAGAGTGGGCTCGAGCCCGAGATAGACCTCGTCATATATGAGCCTGAACGCAGTCTGCGCTATCCAGCTGCCGTTGCCCATATCGCCCGTACACTCGCTGAGTCCGCCGATTTGGAGCATATTGCCCCTTGAGTCTATCGCGTTGCAGCAGGTGCCCGTTCCGCAGTTATAGCCTATTGCCGCGCCGCTCTCGGAGCCCGCCTGAACGACGATGAAGCCGTCGTTATAAATTGCAAAATTGCGAAGCCCCTTTTCCGAAAGCTTCTCGCACATAATGTCATGCTGGTACTTATGATCGATACCGGCAACGCCCATGAGAGAGAAAGCAACATCGTCAAGGGATATCCCCGCTTCACCGACAAGCTCGGTTATGCCGTTCCAGATAACGTCGCTCGCCTCGTCGAACGAGCCCTCAAGGTTCTCGTGGTTGCTTCCCGAACCGTAAATTGTTTTGACCGTATTCTTTTCCTCATCGAAAAGAGAGAATGCCGTCTTTGTTCCGCCTCCGTCAACACCGATATAAAAGCTCATTGACCCTTCTCCTCATCACTGAAAAATTCTTCGCAGATCTCCTCCGCGTTATATCTGCTGCGCCTTGTCGGCTCTCTGTCTATCCACATACCGTTTGTGAAATCCGGCACCGCGACGGGCATGCTGCCCAAAGCTATCGACTGCTCCGAAAGGCAGGTTATCGCCATCCACGCCGCCGTATCATAAACATCTATCGGAGGCTCAAGGTCATACATGGCGCTCTCGACAAAAGCGGAGAAAACAAGGTAATCCATGCCGCCGTGACCGTGCTTCTCGCTCTCGTCGGCATACTTTTTCCAAAGCGGGTGTTCATACTTCTCAAGATACTTCTCGAAGGGCTCCCAGCTATGCATCCAGTCGCCTTCCTCGTGCTTTGTTACGCCGTCGATATATATTCCTTTTGCGTCCTCGTTATAGACGGCACGAGTGCCGTGAATATTGTAATTGCGGGAGTACGGACGCGGGAGCGTGCAGTTGTGCACGAGCGTTATCGTCTCGCCGTGGGCGCATTTTATCATGGTGGTCACTATATCGCCCTGATTGAATTTGTAATCCGCAAGGTCATAGTCCTCGCCCTGCGTATTTTTGAGCCAGGTGTTGAGCCCGCGCGCATTGCTCGACATCGAAGTGAGCGTTAAGAATCTGTTGCCGCGGTTGATATGCAGCGCTTTGGCTATGGGACCCAGCTGGTGAGTGGGATAGAGCTCGCCGTTGCGGTTTTTGAAATTATGTATTCTGCCGTGACGGTTCTCGCGCCCCAAGCCTATCTCATCTCTGAGATCATGCTCATAGCCGCCCTGCATATGCACGATTTCGCCGAAAACACCCTCGCGCATCATACGCAGAAGAGCCATTTCATTGCGGTCATAGCAGCAGTTTTCGAGAAGCATACAGAACTTTCCGGTCTCCTCGGAGGTTCTGACGAGCTGCCAGCATTCCTCGATAGATGCCGCTCCGCCGACCTCAACGCCGACGTGCTTGCCCGCTCTCATGCAGTCTACCGCTATGCGCGAATGGGTTATCCAGGTTGTCGCGACCATAACGGCCTTGATATCGTCGCGCTTGAGCAGCTCTTTATAGTCGAGATAAACATCCGGCTCCTCGCCAGTTTTCTCTTTGACTATCTCCGCTCCGAGCTGCGCCCTGTCCTCGTACTTATCGCAGACAGCGACGACTTTCACTCCGTCTATTGTGAGAAGCTCGCCGAGATTTCCACGGCCGCGCCCTCCGAGACCGATTATTGCAAAATTCGTCTGCTTTATCTCCATATTCGTTTCCTCCGTGGGGATATTTTTTTACAACACACCGGGACATTATGTCGGATGTTATTATAATACTTTATCAACAATACTTCAAGATAATCAGCAAAAATAAACAGCTTTTCAGAAAATATTACTCAGTATCTCTATCACATTTGCCACCGCGCCGTCATTGTTTGAGCGCACAATATAATCAGCGTGCTCGAGTGCTTCCGGCGAGCCGTTTTCGGGAACAAAACCGGCTTTTGCCGCAACGAGCATCTCGATATCGTTATAGCCGTCGCCGACTGCAAAGGTTCTGTCGTGCGGCACGCCGAGAGCGTCTGCGAGACAGAGCAGTCCCGTGCCCTTATCGGAGCCTTTTTTCATAACCTCGATATATCCGCCGTTAGTCGGCAGGAATGCGGGGTCATCAAAATTTTCGCGCATAAAGGTCTGAACCTCCTGCGATATTCCCTCCGCCGCAAACATCGCCTTCGCCCACGGGAATTTGGTTTCGGACGGGTCGTTTACAACCTCATACGGTATACCCTGGCTTGTGAAATGGCGGTGCGAGGTGTCGTCAAGATGTATTGCGTAGGTGCTGTCAAACGGATACATCTCTATCGAAACCTCCGGGAACTTTTCCATTATCGCCCTGACAAACGGTATACCCTGCTCAGCCTCTATCCCGTTTACGAACACGGGTTCGTTCTTTTCGTAGTCATACGCCATAGAGCCGTTTGTAAGCAGCACGGGCGCGTTTATATACGACGGGTCATAGAGATGAAAGCCCTGATATGTTCTGCCGGTGCAGACGGTAAAATACCCGCCCTCAGAGATAAAATACGCTATTGCAGAGCGGACATCGGCCGTTATTATTCCGTCGTCATTCTTGAGCGTGCCGTCAAAATCACTCGCAATGAGCACTTTTTCAAACTTTCCCAAAGCACTTCCTCCGCACAATAAACTTACGCTGAAATGATAACATTTTCAAGCCGTTAAAGTCAATTAAAACGTCCGTCTTTTCGCTTTTCTTTTTTGTGTGAAGTTGAAAAATCCGATAATAGTGATATACTATAGGATAAGAGCAAAACATTCTTTTTTAAAGGAGAAGCATATGATAAAAGATATTCTTTCGCCGCACAGGGTACTGCTCGGCGATCATACCGAATTGCGCGCGCAAAGGAACGCCTCGCGCGGGGTTTCCATGCTCGGCGGAAATCTCGTAGGCAACACGCGCGCCGAGAAGAGCGGCGTCAACGCAAGAGTTTATAAAAACGGAGTTTACGGCTTCGCTTCAAGCGCGGAATACTCGGAAGAGAGCATAAAGAGCGTGCTCAAGGCCGCGAGCGACAACGCCGTATTTCTAAGCTCGAGAGTCGGCAGCGGTTCTAAGATATTAACGCCCATTCCCGCCGGGATAAAGACGATGAACGGCGAGATTAACGACTGCGAGCAGAAAATATACATCGAATTTGCAAAAGAGACGGACGAGTATATTGCAAAGAAATACCCCGACCTTGTCAGCCGTTCGGTAAGCATCAGGTCGGATTCCATGGAGAAAAGGCTCTGCGTCAACGACGGCTTTGATTCATATTCGCTCGTGCCCAGAAGCTTTGTCTATGTTTTTCTGACCGCACAGGCAAAGGACGGCACAAATGTCGAGCTGTATAAAGTCTTCGGCGGGCGCGGCTTCTTTACTGAGGTTTTCTCCTCCCCCGACGAGCTTTTCGGCGGAATAGATCTTCTCTATGAAAGCCTGATGAAAAAAGCCGAGGGTGTATACGCCGACGCGGGCTACAGAGATGTTGTTATGCACCCGAACCTTGCGGGCATACTCGCCCATGAGGCAGTGGGTCACACGGTTGAAGCGGATCTTGTGCTCGGCGGCTCCGTTACGGCGCACTGCATGAATAAGCAGGTCGCAAGCGAGCTTATAACCATGGTGGACTTCGCTCACACCCTGCCCGACGGGTCGTCCGCTCCCCTGCCGATTCTCGTCGATGACGAGGGCACGCCCGCCGAGGATGCGGTTCTCATAAAGGACGGCATATTGAGGGGCTATATGAACAGCCGTGAGAGTGCTGAGCATTTCGGCGTCAAGCCGCAGGGAAACGCGAGGGCGTATGCGTTCTCCGACGAGCCGCTTATCAGAATGAGAAACACCGCTATCCTCCCCGGTAAAGACAAGCTTGAGGATATGATTGCCTCGATAGACGACGGATATTTTCTCACCGAGACAAACAACGGTCAGGCGGACACCACGGGCGAATTCATGTTCGGAGTCTGCATGGGATATGAGATAAAGCACGGCAAGCTCGGCAGAGCCATAAGAGACACCACTATATCCGGCATAGCGTTTGATATGCTCAAGACCGTCGATATGCTCTCCGACGATATGGTTTGGACCTGCTCGGGAATGTGCGGCAAAAAGCAGCCGATGCCCGTGGGCATGGGCGGCCCTGCCGTCAAGTGCAAGGTTAATATCGGCGGACGCTGAGGGAGGAGACTGAGATATGACTGATATATATGAGATAGCCGAATACACGCTCGAAGCACTTAAAAAGTCCGGAGCGGACGCGGCGCAGTGCATTGTATCCAAAAGCAAAAAGGATGAGCTTAATGTGGACGGCGGAAAATTCAGCCTGATGCGCTCCACATTCAACACAAGCATCTCGATGAAAGCGATAAAAGACGGCAAAAAGGGTGTCACGAGCATAAATCAGGCGACCAAAGAAGCCATTGACGAGGCTGCGGCTCAGTGCATTTCCGCCGCTCAGTCCTCCGTTCCCGACGAAGCGGAGCAGATAGCGCCCTTCACAGCGAAAGCGGAATACAAGACCGGAGTTTTTGAGCCGGAGCTTGACAAGCTGTTTGACAGGATAGAAGAATTTATGAGCCAGACAGCGGCGGAATATCCGAAAATCATACTCGAGCAGCTCATATCCGACTATGAGCACAGCGAAAAGCTCTATATGAACACCAACGGAACAAGTCTCAAATACGAGCACGGCGAATACTCGTTCAACACGATGTTCTCCGCGCATGAGGGCGAAAAAGCTTCATCGTTTAACGGCTATTTCTGCGCGCTGGACAGCCTCGATAAGCCGTTTATGGACGCGGGTATGCAAAGGCAGCTTCTTGCGGAGAGCGAAAAGCAGCTTGACACCGTCTCGCCGAGCGAAAAATTTGTCGGCAGAGTTATATATTCCCCCGACTGCTTCAACGAGCTTTTGCAGACGGCGCTTGAAAATTTCGCATCGTCCGGCGTGCTCATCGACGGCACATCCCCTTGGAAAGACGCGCTGAATACGAAAGTGGCGAGCGAAAAGCTGAATCTCAGAAGCGTCCCGCTCGACGAGAGAACGGTTGTCGGTCAGCGCTTTACCTCGGACGGCTACCCCGTAGAGGATATGGATATTATTATTGACGGAGTTCTTAAGACCTTTATTCTCTCGCAGTACGGAGCGAACAAGACCGGCTTTCCGCGTTCGCTGAACAGCGGAAACAATCTTGAGGTTCTTCCGGGCGACAAGGCGTTAGAGGAGATGATATCGGGAATAGACAGAGGGCTTATAGTCAACCGCTTTTCGGGCGGTCAACCGTCCTCAAACGGCGATTTTTCCGGAGTCGCGAAGAACAGTTTTCTTATAGAAAACGGAAAGGTTGTGTCGGCGGTCAGCGAGACGATGATAAGCGGCAACATTATCGATATGCTTAACAATATCGTCGCTGTTTCAAAAGAGCAGACTACCGACGGTCTTTCGTTTATGCCGTGGGCCGAGTTTGACGGAGTTACAGTGTCGGGCAAATAACAAAAATATCCTGCGGCTCTTATGTATTTTAAGCCGCAGGATACACATAATTATAACGGTAGCCGAAGCTGATATTATTTCGGGCGCTCTCAGGTGAAAAACTATCGTTTAACGTCTTTCAAGCAGCGCATTTCAGCATCTGCTGCCTTATGACAGAGCCGGTGCTCTGCGGATGTGGTTGACAGTCCGCAGACCCGGCTCTTTCGCTGAAAAGTATTTTATTTATATCGGTAAGCTCTTACATAATCTATCACAAAATCCGACGGCATAGCGTTCTCTTTGTTTTTTGTGATAATGCCCGACCATCCGCCGGCAGGCTTACCTTTTACTCCGTCCACTTCAACGGAAAGAAGCATATATTCGTCCTTTCTCGACACCCCTCCGAATGAAGAACGCGCCGTTTCGCGGCCGTTGATATAGAAAATATATTCCTTTTCATTCCATTCAAGTCCGTATGTGTTGAACTCCTCATACGGATTTTTGACTTTGAAGAAACCGACATTATGGAATCGGTGAGCGGCGCCGTAGCCGTTATAGTGCAGGTTCGAGGTTATTAATTTGTTGTCGCCCTTTCTGTTGTACATCGGAGACTCAAAGACATCGATTTCCGTTCCCTCGGTTCCGGGTTTGCCGCTTGTAAGCCCCGAGCGGGTCAACCAAAAGGCCGACCAAAGCCCCTGTGCCGCGGGCAGCTTGCATCTGCATTCAAAATAGCCGTAGGTCTGTTCGAAAAGTCCGCTTGTGCAAATGCCGTCGGAGTACCAGCCCGCACCGTTGGGGCCGTCGCTGCGGTACTCTGTTCTGATATGGAGCATACCGTCCTCTATAAAGCTCTGCTCGGGCACCCAATAGCCTCCGCGCCTCATTCCGACGTGATGAGAGCGCCATTTTGTGCGGTCGAGCTCGTCGGACGAAAAATCGTCCTCGAACGTGAGCTCGAATTTCGACATATCGACCTCGCGGTTTGTTGCCTCTCTCGGGCGTCTGAGCGTTACAAACAGAGAATAAAACACGCTCATCAAGTTGTTTTCAATTATGTTTTGTAAAACCGACATATCGTTTCCTCCGAAATTTTAAATGCTGTTTTTCAGACAAACCAGCTGTCTGCTCCCCTGTATCAATTGTCATTATAAACAAAAGGCAAAATAATGGCAAGTAAATATCTCTTGTCAAAACAGCCAAAAAATCTTGCTTTCGTTTGTTCAAAACGCGAATTCAAAAGCGTGAACCCTACAGATAAGAAGGCTTTACACTTATATTTTAAAGAAAAAATAATCAATCACCTTTTGCAGATACTGTAACAGGTGATTGATTATAACATTTTATTTTAACTTGATTATTTTTCGGCGTATCTCATGTCGTCGCCGGTGCTTTCGTTTTTATTATAGACTCCGTTTGCAACAGCTAAATCAATTTCTGCCGTGCGACTGAAATCTATCCTCGTCTTCTCGTTTATGTTTTCTATCGTACTTTTGAGATTGTTGTCGCCGGTACTTTTTTCTGCCTTTTCCGCCCTTACGACTCTTCGGTTGTTTTTGGATTCCTGCGCCATTTCGTTCGTCAGTCTGGCAAGCTTAAATAAGACGAGAGTCACAATAGCGGCTGACGATTTTACGAGCGAGAGCTCTTCGATGTTGCGATAAAGCTCCCAATGATATTTCATCAAATCGCGTCTTTTTGCAGACGAGATGGAGCCGGCATGAACACGGTAGCCGGCAAGAACTTCATTTAGCCCGTATGCTCGGTCGCAGTTATGCATCATTTTAAGCCAAAGTGCAAAATCATTTCGCCTTTTTATAGAAGGAACATGAAACTTTCCCAGCTTGTCAACATCAAAGATAACGGTCAAATTACCTATCGGATCTCCGCGGTAAAGCATGGAAGAATAATCGACGCTTTTGGGTGCAGAAATAACAACGCCCATATTTTCTCCGAGCTCATTTATTTTTTCATATGCAGTGTAAGTAAAGCTATAGCCGTTAACCTCCATAAAATTCAACTGCTTTTGAAGCTTGTCCGGATACCAAACATCGTCACTGTCAAGAAACGCAATATAGTTGCCGTTTGCCACATCCATAGCTCTGTTGCGTGCCGCGGCGGGACCGAGGTTTCGGTCGGTTTCAAGCAGACGTATTCTGTTGTCACCCTCTGCCATAATGCGCACTATGTCTACCGTACCGTCCGTGGATTTGTCGTCGGCAACAATGAGTTCCCAGTTGCGGTAGGTCTGATTCTGCACGGATCTTATGCTCTCGACTATGTAATCCGCACAGTTATATGCCGGCATTATTATTGAAACCAGCTTGTTCACCACTCAAATCTCCTTTTGCGCAATTGCGCCGCGCGCCCGATTGGCGCGGATAGTACTTTATGTCTACATTTTATCACATTACGAGCCTGTGTTCAACCGACAACATCAGATAAAATGTGGATTTGCGTATTTGCTTTCTTTGCACTGATATAAACCTACGCAATACAATACTACAACATATCATAACTTTTTTCAACACACAGAATATACAAAATACTCACCAATTATTTTACATATCAATAAGTGCCAGCACGATATTGAAAAGCCGTCACCGAAGGCGTATAATTGAACAAATCCAAGTAAACGGAGGAGAAGATATGGTAAACTCGGCAAAAGCAAGCGATCTCGGCCTTATCGAACCTGTTTTAAAAAAGTACAAGAATACGGCGG
>OJAR01000456.1_pt1 | contig 13351 bp, 19 predicted proteins | sample 1589431 | NCBI WGS metagenome assembly OJAR01 (sample SAMN03283242) | human gut metagenome | biome: human-associated habitat; material: feces | host: Homo sapiens | place: Peru | collected 2012 | reverse complement strand
AAATTTCTTGGCTTTTTTCAGTTAACTTCATAATAGTTATTTACTCCTTTTATTATAAAAAATTTTTATATAAACGAGGCTCTGCCCCATTTATTCCAATTATAAGTAAAATGTCTCTCAACTCATCTTACAACAATATTATACTCAAAATTCAAAGAAAAATCAAGCATTTAGTCCAACCAAATTTTGAATTTTTTCTTTTTCTTTGAGTTTCATAGACCTTACTCCGATAGTCGCGCGCGATAGTAGAGGAATTTCATCCACTTCTAAGCGAATTTGGGATGCACTAGATACAACAAGAATTTCAGTATCATTTACTAATGGAAGGAAATCACAAAGAGAATTCGATTGTTGAATTGATTTCCCCTTTGTTGCTCGTCCAGTCAAATCAAATTCATTTATCGAAGTTCTCTTAGCAAAACCGTCCTCAGAAATAGACAAGAGTTCTTTTGTATCTTTTGTAATAACTCGCGCGGAGACAACATAATCTTCTCGGCTTAGCTTCATTCCGGCGACACCGCGTGCGACGCGCCCGATTGCACGAATATCAGAAGTAGAAATCAAAATAAAGTTGCCTGAGTGAGATAAAACTCCAATATTTTCATCCTTCAAAATTAGGACAGAAACAATTGTATCTTCTTCATCGAGTTTAAGCGCCTGCGCGCCGTTGCCTCTCTTTAGGTTATACTCAGATAAGGAAGATTTCTTCAAAATCCCATTCTTTGTGATAAAGATAATGTTAGAGGTTTGTTGTTCTTTCGAGATAATAACGCTTGCGCGCACTTGTTCATCGGGCTGGAAAGACACAAGGCTGTTTAGGTATTGCTTTTCTCCAATGGAGAAATTACCCATTTTTGTAGAGTAAAAACGTCCCTTGTCTGTAAAGAAAAGAATTTCATCTATGGTTTCCCCGACAAGCGTATCAACTACATATTCTCCTTTATCGAGTTTGAATTTTTGCCCGACGCCATTACGCTTTTGAGAATAGAGAGTTGATGTTTCACTTACAAAAACCGCCCCGTCGTTCGTAAAAGAAAGAGCTAATTGCTTCCGCTCGATTGTTTCTTCTTCGTTTGAGATATTCAAAATTTTTGTACGGCGGTCATCACCAAACTTTTCAGCGACTTCACGTAAGCCTTTTTCAATTTCTTTTTTCAAAAGATTTTCATCAGCAAGAATGGCTTCAATGCGCGCGAGTTCTTTCTCTATCTCGGTCTTTTCACTTATCAACTTAGAAACATCAAGATGTGTGAGACGAGAGAGCTTTAGGTCAAGAATTGCTTTTGCTTGTGTTTCATCAATACCTAATAGTCGCTGAAGTCCAATCGACGCATTTTTTGTATCCGCAGCCTGCTTGATGGTTTCAACAACTTTATCAATCATTGAGATAGCTTTGATGAGTGCTTCAAGAATATGGAGGCGCGCGCGCATTTTACGTCGGTCAAACTGAAAACAATTTATATAGACAGTTTTCTCGTGGTCGAGATGAGACTGGAATAGCGCACGCTGCCCCATCACAACAGGATAGAGGCCCTTATCAAGGACGGTCATATTGATGGCAAAGAAAGTTTCAAGAGAAGTATTCTTATAAAGATATTTCAAAACTTTCTCAGGAGAAGCGCCTTTTGAGAGGAAAATTCTCAAGTCTGCGCGCTCACCAGTATAGTCAGCAAAATCACGAATGCCGCAGCTTTCATCTTCTTCAATTAGATTTGCGAGTTCTTTACAGATAGTATTTGTGAAAGTTGAATACGGCATTTCTCTAACAATGAAACATCTATCTTTTGGCTCCCACTCAATGCTTGCGCGTACTTTACACGCAGAACCATTTCCAGCTAAAAGGCTTTTCCTAACTTCATCTTTATTTAGGAGCGTCGCACCTGTTGGGAAGTCTGGATAACAAAGAATTTCATCATCTGGAATATCGGGGTTCCAAAGAAGCTTTATCATTGCTTCATTTGTTTCTCTTAGGTTGAGCGGGGGCAAACTGCTTGACATACCACTACCAATTGAAATACAGCCATTGACGCCGTTCCAAAAACCTTTGGCAGGGAGCACTTTTGGGAATTTTCCTTCCATATCATAAGTGTCTTCCCATTCATCAATAATTCCTTTTTCCAAGTCTTTCAAAAGTTGGTATGCGATTTCAGACCCGCGTAGCTCAACATAACGGTCAGCAGAATGGTCATTTGGGTTCATCAAAGTGCCATAATTACCATTAGCTTCTTGGAGGGGAACTCGATAAGCAAAAGGTTTAGCCATACGGATAAGTGTGCCATACGCAGAGGCCGGGCCATGTGTATAACTAAAGCTAGTAGCCTGCGCGACTGATTTTGCTGCCTTTTTGAAAGGCTTATCATAAGTGAGCTTTGCGAGGTATTGCGCATGAAGAAGCTTTCGCGCGCCCCACTTACAACCATCGCGCGCGTCAGGTAAAGCACGACGTTGGAGGTTATAGCCAGCAAAATCGAGGAAATCTTCCTCAAAGACTTCTTGCGCATCTCTATCAATAAAATCTACCACTATAATCCTCCTTATTCACAAATATTTGAAAAATCAACATTCTTCATAATGAATTGCTTTCTTTCTTCTACATTCGGCCCCATCAGCATATTCATCATTTCTGAATATTTTTCAAAGTCCTCAATTTGGACACGCTCCCATCTACGTTGCGCTCCAAAGACACTTTCTTTTGTTTCTTGGGGCGTATTTTCACCAATACCTTTTTTACGGCTGATTTCTTTGGGCTTTCCATTCTTTTTCAGAAGTATATCTCTTTCTTCTTCACTAAAAGCATAGAGTGTCTTATCTTTATAGCGTAAAACAAAAAGAGGCATCTTCATTCTAAATAGACGACCTTCTTTTATAAACTGAGGACACATATAGAAGAAAAGTGTCGTAATTAGATTTGAAATGGACGCGCCGTCAACGTCGGCATCAGAAGCGCAAGCAACATATTGGTAACGAAGTTTTTTTGAGTTATAACTATTGAAGAAGCCGCACCCTAGCGCAGAGAAAATTGCCTTGACTTCCTCGTTCTGTAGAATTTTTTCTTGGTCATGTTTTAGAGCAGAAATAATTTTGCCGCGAATTGGGAGGAGTGCTACTCGGTCAATTGGTCGGCCTTGAGCTAGCGCGCCGAGAGCACTATCGCCTTCTGTTATGGCTAGAATTGAGCCGTTCTCTGGCCCATGAATTTGGCAGTCCTTCAATTTATCGGCAAGAATTGCGCGCTTCTTCTTTTCATTATTGATTTCTTTTTCTGTTTCTAAGACTTGACGACGCGCGCGTTCCGCAGCAGCGTCGGCTTTTACTTCTTTCAAAAGTAAGTCCAAAATTTTCTGAAATTCATCAGAATGTTTTCGCTCAAAATCTTCAAGCATTTGTGTGGTCGCGCGCTGACAAAGACCCCTAAGTTCGGGCGTATTTACCTTCGTCTTAGTTTGATTGGCAAAAGAAGGATTTGGCACTTTACAACTGACGGCATAAAGTAAACCTTTGCGCAAAGTGTCAGGAGAACCTTCTCCTTTGATTTTCTTCTTGAAGAAGTTCGTCAAAGCTGTTTTTACACCAGTTAGAGATGTCCCGCCATTTGAATTTTCAAGTCCATTCGTAAAGGTAAAAGAAGTTTCAGCACGACTGTCTGTCCATTCCATTACAATTTCAGCTTCAATTTGGTCTTCTTTTAGAACAATATGAAGTGGAGTTTTGTGAATCGTTTTTGCACCACTATTTTTGAGAAAATCAAGTAAACCATTTTTAGATTGGTACTCTATTTTTTCACCTGTCAAATCATTATTGAGAATGAAAACAATTTGAGGATAAAGATATGACCAATCACGGCACATTTTTTTAATATCTTCAAATTTTATTGAAATTGGCTCAAGATGATATACTTCTTGAGATGGAATGAAAGAAACAATTGTTCCATGGTATTTTGAATCAGTGGGAAAAATTGTAAAACTTTCTTTGATACCTTTTTCTAGACGGAGATAAGCCGCTTGCCCATCACGAGTACTCCACACTTCAAAGACATCACTAGTGAGAGCAGTGCCTTTTGCCCCAATGCCATTGAGGCCAGCTACGTTCTGATAAACTTTATCAGAAAATTTGCCGCCAGAATGTGGCATTGTATAAATGGCTTCAAGGGCTTCTGTGCCATCCTCACGCTTACCAAACGGCGCGCCACGTCCATTATCGCGGATTTTAACTCGATTATTTTTAGAAAGAGTGACTTCAATTTCATTACCATACCCCATAGTCGCTTCGTCTATGGAATTCGTAATAATTTCACGAATACATTGAAGAACGCCCTGATTATCTTCACTACCCATATACATTGCCGCGCGCGAGCGTATTGCGTCACGGAATGAGAGTGTTTCTATCGAATTAGCATCATAACTCATTTGTCTTCCTCCAAAATTTGATATCCTTCAAATCTATCGTGATACATTGGATAATAGAATTTATCATCAAAGAAGTAACCAACAATTCCTAACGGCGGTTTTGTATTTGAAAAAACAACTAAACCCAAGGGATATTTTTCTTTTACTTCCTCTATCGTAGCAAACTTTTTCATTTTATTCTCCTTTCTATCCATTTTCTTTTAGTATAACATATTTTAGAGAAAAAATCAAATTCTCCTATATTCATTATAAATACGCGCGATGCGTGCACCTGCGTATAATTCAAACTCGTTCAAAAGTCAAATTTCTATTTAGAAAATTTGAAAATTTTCTAAAAATGAGATATAATATAGATAGAAACTAGAAAGAAGGTGAAAATGTGAAAAAAGATATGATAATTCGTTTTATGCTTGATGCGGAGTTGGACGCGCGAATTCGCGAATATTGCGAAGAGAATGATATGAAGATTAGCTATTTTTTGAGAGTAGCCGCGCGCGAGTATATGAAAAATCATCCAACTGAAGAGGAGTAAGGAGAAAAATAAGTCAAATGTCTGAATGCCCGAAGGAGTAAAATAATGGATTACTGCGTATTTTCTAAATCTTTAGCTTATCATCTTAGACTTCAGGGGTTCCGTATAAAAAGAACCGCTCCAAATAAAAAGAAGCCAGAGGATGATGTATATTATTTCGAGAATACTAAAGAATTGGTAAAAACAATTCAAAACTATATAAGCATTTCACATAAGCATAAGGAGTATTCTAATAATGGCAATATTACAACAAGCGCCAAGACTAATTCATCAAGGAAAGAAATTTGAAAAGAAGACTATATTTTATCAAACTCCACAGGACTTAGTAGACATAATTCTTAACAACCTTGAAGGAAAAGCAGGAAATCAAATGAAAATTATGTGGGTTTTGCTAGGTACTGCTGGAGATGGTTCTTTTAGGGTTAGTGAAAAATGGATGCAAGAAAGGACTGGTATGTCACAGCAAGCATATAACCGTGCGCGCAAGGCTCTTGTAGAGCGAGGGTGGTTGCGTCTTGAAAAAGGATGTATTTATCTTTTACTAGATGGAATTCGGGCGCAGGGCACAACATCAAGTAGTGCCCCAACCTGTGGCACAACATCAGGTTTTATAGGCACAACATCAAGTAGTGCCTCAGGCACAACATCAAATCCGTCTCAGGCACAACATGATGTTGTGTATAATATAAAAGAAAATAAAATAAATATAAAAGAAATAGAAAATCTGGAGAGCCGGTTTGGAAAGGATGGCTCACTTCTCAAAGGAGAAGGCTGGATTGATACTTATATCCCTAATTTTTATGGCCTCGCGCGCGAGAAGCAAATTGAAGCGCTTTCTACTACTCCAATTTTTGATTTGACTGTCTCTCAAGCAGAATATGTAGTTGATAAAATTTTAGATTAGAAGTTTATCCTTGTTGGCATAACATCATAATAATCCGTGATACAAACTCGAAAGGAGAAAAAATATGACAAAATATGAAATCTATGATACAATTATCGCGCGCTGTTGTATCAATCTTATCAGTATCGCGCGCAGAAATAATAGTCAAATCATTTTGAAAGACTTTCATCCGCGCGACCTCAATCACAAATTTATGCTCAAAATGGCATCTATGGTTTCTAGCGAATATAAGTCAGAAAATTTTTCCATTATTCTTGAGATGCCGTGGCATAGAAAAATTTTCACTTCAAAGAATATTCGCAAAGAAAAAAGAATGCGCGCAGCTCAAAGCGGAATAAACATTAAAGAATTCCTAGAATTCTCTAAAACTGGCTTCCCAGACATTGACTACAAAGATATCTGGAAGGAGTATTACGCATAATGAACTATTCAATCTATACTGATGGTGCGTGTTCCAATAATGGAGCGAAAGACGCAGTAGGTGGCGCTGCGTTCATAATCCTTAGAGAAGATGGCTCTGTTTTCTATCAAGATTATTGGAAAGTTTCTAATGCTACCAATAATATTTGTGAAATGCTTGCTCTTTCCTATGCTTGTTATGTAATAAATGACGCATTGTCGCCAGATGATACTGCCACCCTTTATACTGATAGTGCTTACATTGCTAATTGTATCACTCAGAAGTGGTATAAAAAGTGGCAGACCAATGGCTGGCGCAATTCAAAGAAAGAACCAGTCGCAAATCGTGAGCTTTGGGAGCGCCTCATTCCATATTTTGAAAATCCGCGCTTCTCTTTTGAAAAAGTCCGTGGTCATTCCGACTGCGAATGGAATAACTATGTAGATAGACTTGCTGTACGTGCAAAGGAGGAAAACTAAATGATTTATGTAATAAATGGCTCAGCTGGGTCAGGCAAAGACAGTTTTTGTGAGATGACTTCACGTTTTGTTGGAGAAGAATTTGTAAAAGTTTTTTCTACAGTAGATATCGTAAAAAAAATTGCACTAGAAGCGGGTTGGGATGGTAAAAAAACACCTCGTGCGCGCAAATTTTTGAGTGACCTCAAGGACTTATTGACAGATTGGAATGATACTCCATACAATAGTGTTTCCACAAAAATTTTGCTAATAAAAAATGAGTGGGAGAGCTATGGAATTGACACTTCAAAATGTGCTATTTTTGTAATGTGCCGGGAACCGCAGGAAATAAAAAAGTTTGTTGAGAGACTTGGCGCGCGGACCGTTCTAATTCGGAGAAAAGAAGCCGAAGACAGAAGTCCATCAAATCACGCTGACGCAGAAGTCCTTGATTATAAATATGATATTGAAATTGAGAATAATGGAACTTTGAAGGATTTGGCTTTTTCTGCTCTAAAATTTATTGAAGATGAGGGGTTGAATTTTAGACATTGGGTTACTTTTCATATCAATGATAATGGAAAAATTATTGAAGAAAGGAGTGTTGGAAGATAATGAGTAATAGAGATGTGATAAAAAATTTTTCAGAAGAAGAATTCATTGATTGGCTTGTCGGTTTTAACTTAGTAGAAGAGGCGCCATGGCTTCGATGGCTTAGTAAAAACTATTGTGATAAATGCGATCCAATCCAAGGTCATATTGAAGGAAGTTATTATGACCATCTGTTTTCGCCGTGTGAGTTCGGTGCGGATGAATGTCCATTTGGAGTAGCTGATTTGCAAGATAAAGAGTTGATAAAACTTTGGCTTGACGCTGAAATTTGACTTTTCTTTCTTTTTGTGATATGATAAAGAAAAGAAAAAGGAAGTGAAAAGAATTTGGAACTAAGTCAAGCTCAAAAAGAAATTTTAGAAGCGCCAGAAAAAGTGGTTTTTGTGAGAAGTTCTGCTGCAAGCGGAAAGAGCACTCTTATCGTTGAAAAAATCCGCCAATCTATCGCGCGCGCGAAAAAGCTAGTTGCCTTTACCTTTACAAATATGGCAGCGGCAGAAATCCGCTCACGCCTCGGTATAGAAAATAATGATGTAATTTGGATTGGTACAATCCATTCCTATTGCGCGACTCACCTATTTAGAGGTGGAATAAAGGAAGCAGCGATACTTCTCAAAAATGAAAGATTTGATGACCTTTTTAAGTTAGCGCGGCTTCATCCAGAGGTTTTCCCTTCTCTTGATATTTGTCTTTTAGATGAGGCACAAGATAGCAATAAAGACCAATTTGATTTTATTTTCTCAATTATAAAGAGTGAAGAATATTTTGTCGTTTATGATTTGCGCCAGTGTATCTATCGTTGGAACGGCAGCCGCCCAGACCTTTTGATGGAATGGGCGGATAATCTTGGTGCAACAATTTATTCGATGGATGAGAACTATCGAAACGGAAGCGATATCTTAGACTTTGCGCGTGGTATCATCAGAAAAAATAGAATGACTGATTTTTCTACTCCAATGCGTGGAATTCGAGGGAAAGTTGTTGAGGTTCCATTCTCAATTGATTATTTAGTGAATGAGATAAAATTTAATCCTACTTTTGGAGATTGGATGGTGCTCGCGCGCACAAACGCTGAAGTAGATTATATTTATGATAGCTTGGTTCAGGCGGGCATTCCTTGTGACACGTTCAAGCAGGGAGACTTATCAAAAGAAGAATTGAATGAAAAGATGCAGGCAGATAACGTAAAAGTTCTTACCATTCATAGCGGCAAAGGTTTGGAAAGTCGGTTTGTCGCCGTCTATGACAGCCGAATGTGGAACGAAGAAGAAGTTTGTATTTCATATGTCGCAGCAACTCGTGCGCGCGACCGTCTAATTTGGTTTTCCAAACCAGTTGCGAAGAAGTCTCGGCGCAATTTTATGAGTAAATGGGAGTAAAGAATGGAAATTGTTTATTTTCTATCAGTTATATTTTTACTAGTTATCTTCTTCTTTCTTTGGCTTCAACAAAGAAAGCTAAATCAAAAACTAAAGCAAGAGATAGAAGAAAACTCTAGTAACGCAAGGCATTGGCTAACCCAGCAAGGTCTTTCTGAACTAGAAGAGCGAGAAAGAAAAATAGAAGAGCTAAAACACAAAGAACAGAACTATAAAAATGAAATTCAAAACACTCAGCGCAAAGTGGAAGAATTTCGACAAATAAGAAACTCTATAAATGAGGCTGTTCTGCGAGAAAGAGCCTTAGAAGAGAAGAAGGATTTCTACCGAATTTGCCTTTCTCAAGAAGATATTGGTGATATTTCAGAATTGAAAGAGCTAGTTCCTCGCCTTCGCCACCGCGAAATCCTCCCAAAACTCATGTGGGATACAATGGTTTCGCGCGCGACAAAGGAAATGATAAAAAGAATAACAGGTGGCCGCACGGTTGGTGGCATCTATAAGATTACCTATATTCCAACTGGCGAGGCTTATATTGGAAAAACAACTGATTTTGGGACGCGCTGGCAATCGCACGTTCAAACCGCGCTTGGAATGGAGAAAGTTGCTCGTTCAACTCTTCATGTCCATATGGCTTCTCATGGAATTCAAAACTATACTTTTGAAATTTTGGAAGAAGTCCCGCGCGAAAAACAGACAGAAAGAGAAAAATTTTATATTGAACTTTATGGTACACAAAAACAGTTGAATATGAGGATTGGGTAATATGAGTAATGAGTATAAGGATTATTACGGAGATAGAGAAAGAACTAACGAGGCTATTTCCTCCACTTTAGAGTACGGCAGTGCGGTAGTTTCGCTTGAAGAACTTGAGTTCTTTTTGCCAGAGATGACTAAGCGAGGAATTGGCGAGCTAAGAATTTCTCAAATAGGTGGGGAAGATTTTATAATTGATAAAAGGTGGTAAATAAATGAAGAATATTGTATGTGACCTATGTAAAAATGTAATCAAAGAAGAGAAAAATATTTGGTATGTTCAACTTCCTTTTTTTCAACATAAAATTGTTACAATAAGTGGGAAAGAAGTCGCGCGGTTGCCTGGTGAATTGAGTTACAAGATAATCGAGCTTTGCCCCAACTGTGCGAGGGATTTAGCGAGTGGGCTTGAAAAAGAACTCAAGTGGCTCAAAGATGAATTTGGAATAGAAATTTGATTTTTATCTCTTTCTTTGTTATAATAAAAAGAAAAAGGAATGGTGAATAGATGACAGGTTATATTGATGGCTATAATTTCAAAGAAATGAACCCCATGAAGTATTGGGCGGCGCCGTCTTCTTGGGATACAGAAAAAAAGAAAACAACCCTCATCAATAGAATTTATAGTGGAGAATGGTGCGCTTCTGAAAAAAAGGATGGCTATTTCTCAAAGTTCGTAAAAGATGAGGACGGGAATATTCTTCTTTTTAGTAGGAGCCGAAATGTCAAAGGAGAATATCCAGAAAAGCATGAATGGGTTCCTCAGCTTCAACCTTTCTTTGAAGCCCTCCCAAATGGAACTTGTATCCTTGGTGAGTTATATCTTCCATCAAAACCTGGCTCTTCTAATATCACTACACTTTTGGGGTGCTTGAAAGAGAAGTGCATCGCGCGCCAAGAAAAAGATGAAAAACTTCATTTCTACGCTTTTGATATTTTGGCTTATGATGGAACCAGCTATATGAATAAGCCAGCCAGTGAGCGTTTTGCTAAAGTCGAGGAACTTGGGAAAGAATATACAAGTGATTTGGTTTCTTTTGCGACCTATTATCATGGGCAAGAACTTTGGAATAAGCTTCAAGAGATTTTGGCTGATGGTGGAGAGGGAATGGTTATTATTCGAGATGGTTCTTTATATCAACCAGACAAACGCCCGAGTAAGGACACTCAAAAAGCGAAGAAAGAACTCCAAGAAACACTTGATGTCTTTATTTATGGCGCAAACCCTCCGACCCGTCTTTATTCGGGGAAGGAAATCGAAAGTTGGCAGTATTGGCAAAATACTGTTACAAATGAACTTCTATGCGGCGACCACTATAAGGAATACTTTGATGGCGATACAATCGAACCTGTTACAAAAATGTATTATATGCGCGGCGCTGGTAGCCTAAAGATTGGCGCATATAAGGATGGAAAGCCAGTTCAAATTGGCAGTTTGAGTGGTTTAGATGATGAGATTTTGTTGAATTGGAAGGACTATATTGGAAAAGTTGCTGAGGTAACTTGTATGGAGGTTCTGCCTACAGGAGGATTGCGCCATAGCCGTTTTCTAGGTTGGCGCGCTGATAAGGCTCCTCGCGATTGCCAGTGGGAGACGATTTTTGGTTGAGTAAGTTTGAAGAAAAGATTGCGCGTATTCTTACAGATGCGCGCATCCCTTTTATAAGGGAAAAGACTTTCAAAGACCTCAAGCATGGCTATCTACGTTTTGACTTTTATTTCCCCTTGACAGGAATGTGCTGTGAAATAGACGGGCCGCAACATATGGAATACACAAAATTTTTTCATAAAAAGAGGAGCGATTTTACAAAAGCGCAAGAGCGCGACCGTGTAAAAAATTCTTACTGTCTCGCGCACGAAATACCTCTTTATCGTATTCCTTATTGGGAGATGGATAATGTCCAATGCGTGGATGATATATTCCAAGATAAATTTCTTGTACGTTCTAAATATCATAACGATAATATTTATCGAGAATACCGCAAATCTTTAGAGTAATAAATGCCTTTTGCTACTTTTCTTAGGGAGAAAATAGTAGGAGGAATTACTGTGGATTTTAGTCAAATTGCAAGCGCCGTTGGTGGCACTCTTGTTTTGATTTATCTTATATGGCAAGTTGTTATAAAATTCCTGGGAGAAAAAGACTGGTTCGCTAAGCGCAGAAAAGAGAGGATGGCAAAAGAAGAGGCTATCCGAAAAGAAAGACTTCAACAAAATATAAAAGAAGTTTTGGAACCAATGCTACAGGATATCAAAGACCACAATAAAGAACAAGATAGAAAATTATCGTGTTTGGTGCGTTCTTCTAATGATATGATGCGCGCAGAAATAGTAAAAATTTATTATCGATATTCTCCATATAAGAAAATCCTTCAGCATAGTAGAGAATTATTGGAAAAATTATTCCATGATTATCATGACCAAGGTGGCAATAGTTTCATTGAAGGTCTTTATAATGAGATGAAAGCTTGGCCAGTAGTTAGCACAGAAGAAGATTTGAGGAAATAAGCACGTCATTTTGGCGTGCTTTCTATCTAGAAATTTGATTTTCTTCTAAAATTTTGATATAATTTTTATAGAAAATAAAGGAGGAAATTCAAATGGCGCGATTGACGCAAGAAGATATTGTTCATATCAATGATGTTTATTATAAGTGCCGGACTTATGCGGAGACTGCGCGGCAGACTGGATTTTCTGCTTCTACAGTCAAAAAGTATGTAATTGCAGGGTATGAGCCAGCAGAGAACGTTTCTGCGGTGAAATTTGATAAGCCGTTGCCAGAGTTTTCCGCCAAGCTTTTCCTGTGTGATGATTGGGGAAAATTCTGTGAGTATTCTGAGGAAGAGCTTGTGAGAATGGATGAAGTTAGAAAGGAGATACCAATTTGAAGAAGTATTTTTATCTCGATGAAAGCCCGTATCTTCCGGGCTATTATATTCTTTATCCAGACTGTTTTGAGATGCCGTTCCCTCATGGAACAAATGGTTCTTATGGGCTTCTTGCAAGTCGAATTCTTGGATTAGATTATGCTGATTATTTGAGGTTCGCGCGCGATATCCTCAGCGCAAAGATTATTGGAAAGAATGACCGTTATCCTACTGTTTATTTCAAAAAATCAGATGAAGTATCTCAGTTCGTAAAGCTTTTGAACAAGCGCGTTGAATATATTATGTATTTGCGCGAACACCCTTATGAATTTAGAGATTTGCCCGATGGACTGAAGAAGGAGCCGATAAATGTTTCTGACAACTGAGCTTTTGAATAAATACCATGCGCCATGTGAAGTAGTAGAAAAATTTAGAGATAAGTATCCAAATGGAATTGATACTATTCTTTTTTTGGATAATTGTCAGAAGAAAATTGAGGATGTTGATTTTCGGAAGGTTCTTTTTTGGGGCTATATGGCGCTGCCATTAGGAAAAAATGAGAAGGAAAAATATCGAGAGATTTTAGAGATTGATACCTCTGAAAAAGTTTTTGATAGTTGGAAGGTTTTTGATAGTAAGACGGTAGCAAAATCTCAGAAAATTACTGAAAGTAAGTTTGTTTATGATAGTAGCAATATTTTCGATTGCGAAAATATATTTTCAAGTGACAATGCTAACGGTAGTTATTATCTATTCTATAGTAGCGATGTCGTTTATAGTAATAGAATTGCTCAGAGCCATAGAATAAATGCTTGCGCTTCTGTTCTTAGCAGTCAAATAATTGAAGACGCGCGAGAAGTGGCTGCCTGCACGCGCGTTACAGGCGCAAGAAGCGTTTGTTCCTGCATGAATTGTCATGACATCTATTATTCAAATTATTTAGTTGATTGCCATCATTGTTTATTTTGTAATGGCCTAAAAGATAAATCTTTTATGATTTTCAATACTCAATTTACAGAAAGAGAGTTTTTTATAAT
>OJAR01000453.1_pt1 | contig 13390 bp, 10 predicted proteins | sample 1589431 | NCBI WGS metagenome assembly OJAR01 (sample SAMN03283242) | human gut metagenome | biome: human-associated habitat; material: feces | host: Homo sapiens | place: Peru | collected 2012 | reverse complement strand
CGAACTTCGACAACGGCGGACTTTCTGAATATTCCTACACCGCCGGCGAGAAGGGTCCGCGCGGCGACGGCAAGACCTTCGGAGGCATCCTCCAGGCCGGCTCCCCGTGGAGCGACGCGGCCAAAGCCAGGCGCCACTACACCAACTCCCCTGACGTGAACGTGACCAAGTGGCACACCCCTATTCTTTGCATCCACGGAATGATGGACTTCCGCATCCCTTACGACCAAGGCATGGCGGCCTTCAACACCGCTCAGATGATGGGTGTCCCTTCAAAACTGATCATATTCCCGGAAGAGAACCACTGGATCATCCAGCCGCAGAACGCCCTCTTCTGGCACCGCAGCTATTTCGACTGGCTCGACCGCTGGTGCAAATAACTTGTATTTTAAAGAACTCAAGTTTCGCATTTGCGAAACACCACTCTTCTTCACTGCTTGCAGTGAAAGCAAGTCCCTCCCCCGAGGGGAGGGATTTAGGGAGGGGGTAACGTTAAATGATGTGGGTGGGCAATCACCTCCGAACGTGAGATAATGTATTTGACAGCAGGTGATTGCCTACTTGCGAAAGTTGAGTTAAAGAATAACAAAAAAAAAGACGATACAGATGAAAAAGGCTCTTACTATCCTGCTGCTGTTGATGGCGACGGTGGCGGTACCGGCGCAGAAAAAGCCAGTGGTCTACAATTTCACAGAGGCTTCGAGCCTGACGATGGTGGGAAAACTGATGACTGACACGCCTAACCCTTACCACAGGGTTGACACCGTGAGGTTCAAAGGGTTCACGACCACGGAGAACAAGCAGGTCAGGATGTCCGCCGGCCTTGCGGTGGCGTTCAGGACGGATTCGAAGACCATTGCCGTGAGGACCAAGTACCTAGACAGAGGCTTCCCGGCAAACACGGGCGGCCTTGCCGCCAGGGGCTACGACCTCTACATCCGTCAAGACGGGAAGTGGCTTTGGGCGGCCTCCAATGCGTCCTACGATCAGAATCCGGAGAACGATGTCACCCTGATCAACAGCATGGACGGTTCGATGCACGAGTGTCTGATGTACCTGCCGATCCTCAGCGAGGTGGAGTCCGTCAAGATCGGCACCGATGAAGGTTCCGTAATCGAACCTATCGCCAATCCGTTCCGCCACAGGGTGGGGATCTTCGGTTCGAGCTTCACGCACGGCATCAGCACCTCAAGGGCCGGCATGGCCTATCCCGAGCAGCTTTCGAGGATGACGGGCCTCCAGTTCCTGAGCCTTGGATGCAGCGGCAACTGCAAGCTGCAATCCTATTTCGCCGACGTGCTTTGCGCCGCCGAGGTGGATGCCTTCGTGTTCGACTCTTTCTCGAATCCGACTCCGGAACAGATCAAGAAGAGGCTATTCCCGTTCATCGAGAAAGTTCAGGCAGCACATCCCGGCATCCCGCTGATCTTCCAGCGGACCATCTACAGGGAGAGCCGCAACTTCAGCACCTCCAGCGAGCGGGGCGAGGCCCGCAGAATGGAACTGGTTGACAGTCTTATGAATATAGCGGTGAAACGTTACCCGGATGTCTACTATGTCAAGTCCTCATGCGCGACCGCTCCCGACCACGAGACTTCCGTTGACGGCACCCATCCGTCCGACTATGGCTACACCCTCTGGGCAGAATCCATCCGCAAACCAATCGTGAAGATCCTCCGCAAATACGGAATAAGATAATCCAGCTAGACGGATCATTCGGAGCGCCGGTTGAAGACAGCCGAACGGCTGCTACGGCGGAACCACAAGCGCGGCGCCAGACCGCTCTCAGGGGCAGCTTAAGCGCCGATGGCGGAAGAAGAATATTCATTGAAAAGACAAAATGGCGAATCTGAAGACATTGGCCAAGGACACCGCGATCTACGGCCTAAGCAGCATCATAGGAAGGTTCCTCAACTACCTTCTCGTCCCACTCTACACCCACGTGATCACCTCATCGAGCGGCGGCTACGGCGTTGTCACCAACCTCTACGCCTACACCGCCCTGCTGCTGGTGATCCTGACCTACGGGATGGAGACGACCTTCTTCCGGTTCGCCAACAAGGAAGGCGAGAACCCTGACAAGGTATATTCCACGATCCTGACCTCGGTTCTGGCCACTTCCCTACTCTTCGTGGGACTGATCGTGGCCTTCATAGGCCCTGTCTCCTCCGCCCTGGGCTACGCCGCCCACCCGTCCTACGTCTGGGCAATGGCCGCCACCGTGGCCATCGACGCCTTCCAGTGCATCCCCTTCTCCTACCTCCGCTACAAGAAAAAGCCGCTGAAATTCGCCGCCCTTAAACTGCTCTTCATCGGACTCAACATATTCCTGAACCTAGCCTACTTCGTGATACTCCCGAAGACAGGAGTCAATCCTCTGGGCATCTACGACAACGGTCTGGACGTGGGTTACGTGTTCTACATCAACCTCTTCTGCACCGCGGTGACCACCTTCTTCTTCTGGAGGGAACTGCAAGGATTCAAGTTCGGCTTCAACGGAAGGCTCCTAAGGAGAATGATGTCCTACAGCTGGCCGATCCTTGTGCTCGGAATAGCCGGCATCCTGAACCAGAGCGGCTCCCAGATAGTGTTCCCTTTCATCTACGGCGAAGGTTCCGATGTTCCTCTTGGTATCTACGGCGCGAGCGTCAAGATCGCGATGATCATGGCGATGATCACCCAAGCCTTCCGCTATGCCTACGAACCCTTCGTGTTCGGCAGCGCGTCGGAGAAGGGCAGCAAGGAGATGTATGCCAAAGCGATGAAGTACTTCATAATATTCACGCTCCTGGCCTTCCTCTGCGTGGTCGGCTACATGAACATCCTTAAATACATCATCGGACCAAGCTACTGGGAAGGCCTGAAGGTAGTCCCGATCGTCATGGCCGCCGAGATCATGATGGGGGTCTACTTCAATCTCTCCTTCTGGTACAAGCTGACAGACCAGACTCTCTGGGGAGCCCTCTTCTCCGGCATAGGCTGCCTGGTCCTCTTCGGAGTGAACATCCTGTTCATCCCCAAGTTCAGTTACATGGCCTGCGCCTGGGCCGGTTTCGCCGCCTACGGAGTGGCCATGCTGCTCTCCTACATAGTAGGCCAGAAGAAGTACCCCATCAAGTACCCTCTAAAAGACATCGCCCTGTACGTAGCCCTGGCCCTGGCAATGTTCGCCGTAATGACCTACGCCAACGTCCGCCTCGGAAAGTGGCTGGCGATCGTCTGCAACACCGCCCTGATCCTCACCTTCTGCGCCGTCATCATCAAGCGCGACTTCCCCCTCTCCTCCCTCCCCGTAGTAGGCAAGTACTTCAAGCCCAAGTCCCATTAACGGCAACGACAGCGCTCACAGGCAGCGAGTTTTACAACGGTGTTCAATAATAGGAATTCTATAATCAGGAGATCAATAATGGATTCAGGATGGATTTCTTGTAGTGGAATGTCTGGTAGAGGGAACGGTAGATGAGGTGGGCGTAGTAGGCGGCGAATAAGAGGTGGGCTCCGGCGACGGAGGCAGCATCAAAGGCACCAAGACCCGAAGAATCAAGGGAGCCTGCACCCGAAAAGGCATCCGTGGCACCTGCGGCTCCTGCACCCGAGAAGGCATCCGCGACTCCTGCGGCTCCTGCACCAGAGAAGGCTCCCGCGGCATCAAGGGTACCAGAAACACCCGCGGCACCAGAAGCACCCGCAGCACCATAGGCACCCACTCCCGAGGCGGGAACTGGGCTGTCTATGAGTAGGGAGCCTATGAGCCAGACGGCGAAGAAGGCTGCCACACAGCCTATGTTGGAATCACGCATGGGTTTGGTGGCGGTGGCTCCGGTGTAGATGCCGTCCCAGGTGAAGGCGGGGCAGCTGATCAGGGGGAAGAAGACCAACCAAGGCATGAACATGGTGGCGGCGGCCACCACACTTGGGTCGGAGGTCAGGAGGCGGATCATGGGAACTCCCAAAGCGGCGTAGATGAACACGAAAAGGGTACCTATGGCCATGCTCCAGGCGAAGGTGTAGTTGACTGTGCGGCGTACCATCTTTGGGGCGCGCATTCCTATGAACCTGCCGGTCAGGGCTTCGCCGGCGAAGGCGAAACCGTCGGTGAAATAGGAGAAGGTCAGGAGAAGCTTCAGCATTATCGAACTGGCGGCAAGGAGGACGTCACCCAGGCGGGAAGATATGGCTGTGAAGGCCAGATAGACTACTATCAGGCAGACGGATCTGATGAATAGGTCGCGGTTGACCGAGAAGAAACGGCGTACCTCGCTGCCACGGAAGGGAGCGGTGGACAGGAGCGGGGAGCCTTCCAAGACATTACGGAACTTCACCAGGACACGGGAGGCTGCGAAGATGAGTCCTGAATATTGGGCCACAACGGTACCCAGGGCAATTCCTTTGTAGCCAAGGCCTTCGAAACCCAGTGACGGGAGGCCGAAGGTCAGCAGGATGCTGAACAGGATGTTGCCTCCGTTGACTATCACGTCGGCCAGCATGGAGCTGAAGGTGTCCTGCATGCCGATGAACCATCCGCGGAAGGCCATGAGGCTCAGGGTGGCGGGGGCTGCCCAGATACGGATGTAGAAATAGTCAAGGGCAAGGGTGCGGACTTCCTCGGAGCAGCCTACGAATAGAAAGATCAGTTTCTGGAATGGCCACTGTACCAGGATCATGGCTAACGCTATCAAGAAGGCCAGGCCTACTCCCCTCTTTAGGTTGTCGGCGCAGTCTTTCCAGTCGGAGCGTCCGTAGGCTTGGGCTGTCATGCCGCCGGTGCCGGCGCGAAGAAAGCCGAAATTCCAGTACAGGAGGTCGAACATCAGGGAACCAACCGAGACTCCTCCGATCAGGGCGGCGGCGGAGGCGTTCAGATGACCGGCCACGGCAATGTCTACCATTCCCACAAGCGGGACGGTCAGGTTGGCAAGCATACTGGGGAGCGCCAGCCTCAGCATTTCCTTGTTCATCGCATTCATGCGGCAAATGTAGTCATAAAGTGGAAATTTAATGAATCTCCGACCTGGAATATTAAAAGATTTTTAAAGGAATTCATTAACTTTGAAGATTAAGGAATATACCGGCAGCAGCAAAGGCAGCCCAAAAGAGGCGAAGGCGTTCCAGCGGTAGCGAAGGAGGCCCGAAGGAGGCAAATGCTGTCTGGCTACAGCGAAGGCAGCCCAAAGGAGGCGAAGGCTGTCTGGCTACAGCGAAGGCAGCACGAAGGAGGCGAAGGGGTTTAGGAATATGCCATCGAAGGCTGAATGCAGGAATATGTCCGTGAATGTTGAAGGCGGGGATATTCCAAAGAAGGATGAAGACGGGAGTATTCATAGAATCCGGAATATTCATAAAATAGAGTTCAGGGGACAGTCCTAGAGATTTCAATGACGGTTTCGGGAAAGAGTTAATACAACATATTCAAAAATGGAAAACACTTCGGTTGAAAGGATAAGGGAGATTCGCGGGAAGCAGAGGCGCTGCTTCGGGAGCGGAGCCACGCTGGACGTGCGGGGGCGTGTTGAGAGGCTTCGGGCGTTCGAGGCTGGGGTGCTAAAGTGGGAGAAGGCGCTTTGGGCTGACCTTCACAAGTCGTACGAGGAGGCTTACATCACCGAGATCAGCATACTGCTCGGAGAGATACGCGGGCATATTCATAAGGTCAGGAAATGGAGCAGGCCGCAGAGGGTCGGCACGCCGCTGAAGATGTTTCCTTCGTCCAGCAGGATCATCAGCGAGCCGCTTGGCAACGCACTCATCATCGCGCCGTGGAACTACCCTGTGCAGCTGCTTCTCACGCCGCTCGCGGGAGCCATATCCTCAGGCTGCACCGCCGTTCTGAAGCCGTCGCCTTACGTGCCGAACGTCTCCAGGGTCACGCAGCAGATGATCGAGGACACTTTCAGTGATGACTATGTAGCTGTGGTCCAGGGAAACAGGAATGTCAACTCGGCCCTGCTGGAGGAACGCTGGGATCTGATCTTCTTCACAGGAAGCCCGGGCCTCGGACGGAAGGTGATGGAAGCCGCCGCCAGGAACCTCACGCCGGTCGTGCTGGAACTCGGCGGGAAGAGTCCTTGCATCGTGGACAGGGACGCTGACATCAAGGTCGCCGCCAAGCGCATAGCCTGGGGCAAGAGCCTCAATGCGGGACAGACCTGCATCGCTCCTGACTACCTGATGCTCCACGAGGACATCAAGGAAGAGTTCCTGAAAGAGCTGGAGTCGGCGTTCAAGGAGCTTCTGGGCGAGGATCCTAAGGAGTCACGGCACTTTGTCAGGATCGTGAACGACAAGGCTTTCGAAAGGCTCGAAGGCTACCTCAAAGACGGACACGTGGTCTTCGGGGGCCGGACTGACAGGTCGGAGCGCTACTTCGAGCCTACTGTCATCGACGGCCTCGGCGAGGACTCCCCTGCCATGCGGGAGGAGATCTTCGGGCCGATCTTTCCTGTCCGGACGTTCAAGGACACCGGCGAGGTCATCTCGTTCGTGACATCAAGGGAGAAGCCGCTGGCCCTTTACTATTTCGGGGGCGACGGGGAGAACATCCTCCGGCACACGTCCTCCGGCGGAGCCTGCGTCAATGACACGATAATGCACATCGCCAACGAGAAAGTGCCGTTCGGCGGCGTGGGCAACTCCGGGATGGGCAGCTACCACGGCAAGCGCAGTTTCGACGTGTTCACCCACTACCGGGCCGTCGTCAAGACACCGGTCTGGCCGGATCCGCCGTTCCGCTACATGCCGTACAAGTTCTTCAATCTTGTGAGGAGACTGCTTTAGAGAGCCTTCCAAAGGCTCATCCCTAACCTTAAGGACCCTCCAGGATGGAAGGTACGAGACTAAAGAACAACGAATATATAGAGACGGACAATATGAAAAGATCATTCGCTTATCCCCTGCTGGTGCTGTTGGCCGCATCCTGCGTGGAAGGGAACAAGGCCTACGACGCTTCCGGGGTTTTCGAATCCACCGAGGTGACGGTCTCGGCGGAAGGCAACGGGAAGATCCTGAGCCTGGACCTCCAGGAAGGAGACCGGCTTGAGGCCGGACAGATTGTCGGCTGCATCGACACGGTGCAGCTGCACCTTAGTGAAATCCAGCTGGAGGCGAGCCGGCGGGCTGTCGGAAGCGGACGGCTCGACATCTCCAGGCAGATCGCCGCGCTGGAAAGCCAGATCGGCAAACAGCGGCAGGAGCTGGACAGATTCACGAAACTGGAGAAGGCCGGAGCCTCTAACCGCAAGCAGGTCGAGGACATCCAGGCGCAGATCGAGACCCTTGAGCGCCAGCTGGCCGCCCAGAAGGAGAGTCTGAACAGTTCCAACCGCAACGTCTCCGGACAGGCCGACGCGCTTGAGGCCCAGATCGAGCAGATCCGGGACAGGATACGCAAGTGCGTCATCACCAGTCCTGTGGCCGGAACCGTGCTGGCGAAATATTCAGAGGCTGGAGAATTCGCAGCCTTGGGCCGCGCCCTGTTCAAGGTCGCCGACATCGACAACATCCGCCTCCGAGCCTACATCACCGCCGACCAGCTGACCTCCCTCAAGCTCGGGCAGCAGGTCAGGGTCTTCGCCGACCAAGGCAGCTCCGGGAGGAAGGAATATGCCGGCACGCTCATCTGGATCTCCGACAAGGCTGAGTTCACTCCCAAGACCATCCAGACACGGGACGAGAGAGCAAACCTTGTCTATGCTGTGAAGATTGCCGTGGAAAACGACGGACTGATTAAACTTGGAATGTACGGAGATATCAAATTCTGAATGAAGATCCATTAAAAGGTGTTCCGGCGCCTTGCGGGAAGAGCAAAAGGACGGAAAAACAGCCGGATGAAGACACTGATAGCATTCATACAAAAGGAGTTCCGACATATTCTCAGGGACAAGTGGACCCTCCTGATCATTGTCGGGATGCCGATCGCGCAGCTCCTGCTGTTCGGTTTCGCCATCAACACCGAGGTACGCGACGCCTCGGTCGCCGTGTTCGATCCGGTCTGCGACGAGCTCACGTCCCGCATAGTCGAAAGGATCGATGCCAGCGACTATTTCAATGTCACTGAACGGATTACTGACATCGACAGGATCAACGACATCTTTCGTGAGGGCTACACCAGCCTCGTGATCGTGTTCAGCGACAATTTCTCCAACGACATCCTCAACGGCGAGGCCGGCATCCAGCTGATCGCCGACGGCACCGATCCGAATCAGGCCTCGATTATCACCGCCTACGCCGGCAACATCCTGGCCTCCTGCCGGGAGGAAATCGCCGGAGGAAGCGGGACGGCGGCAGGCATCACCCCTGCCATCAGAATGCTCTACAATCCGCAGGGGAAGAGCTCCTACAATTTCGTGCCGGGAGTCATGGGTCTGATCCTCATGCTGATCTGTGCCATGATGACGGCTGTGGCCATCGTGAGGGAGAAGGAAAGCGGATCGATGGAGGTATTGCTCACCTCGCCGGTCAGCCCCTTCATGATCATCACCGCCAAGGCTATTCCCTATCTGGTGCTGTCCGTCTTCGATCTGATCCTGATCCTTGTCTGCGCCGTGTTCGTGATGGGTGTGCCGATAGCGGGAAGCGTCTTCTCGCTGGCTTTTGTCTCTGTGCTGTTCCTGATCTGCACCCTGTGCCTCGGCCTTCTCATCTCCACGCTGGTGGAGACGCAGATGGCGGCGATGATCGCCTCCGGAGTCGGACTGATGATGCCGACCATGCTCCTGTCCGGACTCATATTCCCTATCGAAAGCATGCCGCGCGTCCTCCAGTGGATCTCGACGGTCGTCCCGGCACGCTGGTACATCCAGTCCATCAAGATGATAATGATCCAAGGCACGCCGCTTGGCCACATCCTCGTGGAGACCGGTGTCCTGACCCTCATTACCATCATACTCATCGTTTTGATTATCAAGAACTTCAAGACAAGGCTGACTTAAGATCATGTTGTCGTACCTCATAAAAAAAGAGTTCAAGCTCCTGGCTCGGAACAAGATTGTCCCGGGGATGCTGGTGGCGTTGCCGCTGATGGCGATGCTGGTCTTCCCTTGGGCCGCCAACCAGGAGATCAGGAACGTACGGGTGGAGGTGGTGGACAATGACCGCAGCCCGCTGTCATCAAGGATAGTGGACGAGATCGGCGGCTCGGCCTACTTCAACGTCACGGGCATGTCGGAATCATACCCGGACGCGCTACGTAAAGTGGACTCGGGCCAGGCCGACATGGTCTTCGTGATCCCGCCGGACTTTGAGAAAGACCTTGTGGCCGGACAGCCCGGCCCCGTACAGATCGCGGCCAACGCCGTGAACGGCACGAAAGGCACGCTCGGCAGCTCCTACCTGATGTCAATGCTCTCGGAATCAACATCCCTGCGGGAATATTCAGAGAAGATGACGGTCGTTTCCGCTGGCAGGGACGTTCCTTCCTTCTCGGTCAGCCCGCTCTACAAGTTCAATCCGACGCTTGACTACAAGGTGTTCATGGTGCCGGCCCTCATCGTGATGGTCCTGACGATCATATGCGGCTTCTTCCCTGCCCTGAGCATCGTCGGAGAAAAAGAAAGCGGAACCATCGAACAGATCAACGTGACACCTGTAGGCAAGTTCCATTTCATTCTGGCCAAGCTGATTCCGCTCTGGATCATCGGCGTGGTCATCATGGGGATATGTCTCGCGCTGGGCTGGCTCGTCTATGGCATCGCGCCGGCCGGGAGCCTCTGGACCCTGATGCTTTTCACCGCCGTCTACCTCCTCGTCGTGTCGGGGCTGGGACTGGTCATCTCCAACTACGCCTCGACCATGCAGCAGGCGATGTTCGTCAACTTCTTCTTCATCATGATCTTCTTCCTGATGGGCGGGATGTTCACCCCGGTCAGCAGCATGCCGGACTGGGCGCAGGCGGTCACCCTATTCAATCCCCTTAAATATTTCATCGAGGTGATGCGGCTTGTCTACCTCAAGGGCAGCCGGTTCGCCGACATGATCCCACAATTCCTGGCCCTTTGCGGATTCGCCGCCGCTTTCGGGGTTTGGGCGATACTAAGCTACAGAAAATCAAATTAAGACATGAACAGCACTTCTGAATATTCCCTCACCATCGTGGTGCCGGTGTTCAACGAGGAGGACAACATCCGCAACCTCGAAAAGGCCCTGGCAGAGTTTATTCCGGTCAGCAAGGTCAAGACCTGCATCCTCTTCGTGGACGACGGTTCCTCCGACGGGAGCCTCAGGCTGATCCAGGAGACCTGCCAAAGGCAAAGGGACTTCTTCTACATCAGCTTTTCAAGGAACGCTGGACTGAGCGCCGCCATCAAGGCCGGATTCGACCACACCTTCTCTGAATATGTCGGCTACATGGACGCTGACCTCCAGACCTCCCCGCAGGATTTCAACCTTCTGATCGACGGAATGAAGGTTCACACCCTGATGACAGGCTACAGGGCTGACCACAAGGACACGGCGTTCAAGAGGATGCAGTCCAGAATCGCCAACAGGTTCAGGAATATGATGACCCACGACGGAGCCAGGGACACGGGCTGCCCGCTTAAGATCATCCGCACGGAGGCCGCCAGACGGATTCCGATGTTCAAGGGGATGCACCGTTTCCTGCCGGCCCTCATTCTGCTGCAGGATGGAGGTTCTTTCGGCGAGGTCGCTGTAAGGCATTTTCCGCGCTCCGCCGGCAAGTCCAAATTCAATCTACGGAACAGGTTCTGGGGACCTTTGGCTGACTGTTTCGCCTACCGCTGGATGAGACCGAGGTACATCAACTACTCAGTCGGGAAAAGCGATCTCCAGGAGCAAGGCCAACCCGTCAAATAATTGTCTTCCATGAATATGTTCCAGAACATTCCCGTTTGGCTGATCCTGACCATAGGTTTCTCGGCGCAGATGTTCTTCGGACTGAGGACCATGCTCCAGTGGCTGAAGTCCGAGGCCGCACACAAGTCAGTCTCGCCGGTGTCCTACTGGATCTTCAGCGTGATCGGGGCATGTCTGATGTTCATCTATGGTGTGATTAGGAACGACTTCCCTATCATACTCGGCCAGTTCATCTCCTACTACATCTACCTGTGGAATCTGAACGCCAACGGCATCTGGACGAAGATCAAGTCCCTGACCAGAGTCTTCCTGTTCATCCTCCCCCTGGTGGCGACAGTATTCCTGCTGAATGACGCTCATGAATATTCAGAAAGCTTCTTCAACAACCGCGACATCCCCGTATGGCTGGTTGTGTTCGGCTCCGTCGGACAAGTGATGTTCACGCTGCGGTTTATCTACCAGTTCATCTTCTCGCACCGCAGGCACGTGTCCGTGCTGCCGCGAGGCTTCTGGATCATCAGCCTGGCAGGTTCCGGAATGATCATCACCTACGGAATAATCCGTCTGGACGCGGTGCTGATCATCGGCCAGGCGTTCGGCTTTGTCACCTACATCAGAAATCTGATCCTTGGATCAGGCAAAACCCAATCGTCAGATGCGGTATAAGAGTTCACAGGTTTTTCCAGCCCCGGCTCCTTCTTCACCGGTTGCCGGGCCTGCGGGAGCGTCGCCACTGCGGTGCCGCAAAGGGAACATATTCACCCGCCATCCCATGATGACGGTCTTTGTCTTCTGCGCCGTCTGCCTTCTTCCCATGATGGCGATGCGTGATTTCACGCCATCCAACGAGCTGCGCTACCTGAGCATCGCTGACGAGGCCATCGCCAACGGCCACCTGTTCGCATTCTACAACCACGGCATTCCCTACGCCGACAAGCCACCTTTTTATTTCTGGATAGTGATGCTGTGCAGACTGTTGTTCGGACATCACAGTTGCCTCGCGCTGTCGATGTTCTCTCTGATTCCGGCATTCGCCATTGTCGGGATAATGGACAGGTGGGTGATGAAAGGCAAGTCCGCGATGAACAGGATGTCCGTGGCCGGAATGACGCTGACCTGCGTGATGTTCCTCGGGACGATGGTCGTGCTGAGGATGGACATGCTGATGTGCCTGTTCATCGTCCTGGCTCTCTGGACATTCTACAGGATGTACACCGGCGAAGGCTCCCGGCGCCAGGACTCGCTGACGCTACCGCTATGGATCTTCCTTGCCCTTTTCACCAAGGGACCCGTAGGCCTACTGATGCCGCCGCTGGCGATAGCGGTGTTCCTTGCGGTCAAGCGGGATTGGAAAGGATTCCGCAAGTACCTGGGTCTCAAGACCTGGGGCATCATCGCCGCCCTCTCCGCCGTCTGGCTCACCTGTGTCTGGCTGGAAGGCGGCCTGGAGTACATCAACAACCTCCTTTTCAAGCAGACAGTAGGCCGCGCCGTCAACGCCTTCACCCATGCGAGACCCTTCTGGTTCTATCTGGTGACTATCCTATGGTGCCTGGCTCCATACACCCTGCTGCTGATCGGCTCATTCATGGCCTCGCTGCTTCCGGTCAGGAAGGCCGGTGCTGAAAAGGTCTCCGATCTTGAGATTCTGTTCCTCAGCACAATCATCTCCACAGTCGCGATGCTGTCCTCCTTCAGTTCCAAGCTGCCGATCTACCTCGTGCCGGTCCTCCCGTTCTGCGTCTATCTGTTTCCTACCGTTCTTGACCGCATCGGGGAACGCGGATGGATGCGCTGGTCTGTAGGAATATTCCAGATCCTGCTGCTCTGCGCCGGCATAGCCACCCTCCTTTTCCTGAACGGTTCTGTCACCATACCCGCGGCAGCCTGCCTTCTGGATGAATATTCCTTCGCCCGCGAGGCTCCGGTAGTCAACGCCGTCATCCTCCTGACCCTGGCCAACGCCATGGGGACATGGTTCCTGATAAAGAGGAAAAGTGTGAATATTCCCGCCCTTCTTCTCAGCGCCGGACTGTTCCTGGCGGCCTTCTCCGCCTCGTCTGTACTCCGCGACCTGAACCCGTACATAGGCTACGGCTCAATCTGCTCGAGAGTTCCGGAAGGCACCGATGTCGCCACCATATTCCTTCACCGCCCCGAGAACATCGATGTCTACACTGGCCGCCAGATCACCGACTTCGGAGACGATCCCGCAAAACTGTCCGAGGCGGTCAAAGCCCACATTGAGCTGACCGGAAAGAATGTGGGTCCCGGCAGACCTTTAACGATCATCACCCGAACATCAAGAATGGAAACAACACCCGAACTGCAGAAACTCTTCAGCGAGGGTACCGTCATTTATGCCGGCCCTTACTGCCTGACTACCATAAGCCGGAAGTAGCCGATGAGAACGAGACGGCTATGCAGACTTGTCTGTGTGCTAAGCAGCAAAGGCACAAATGATCCTTAAAAGATAACCAGGTCTTTTTTTAAGGATTACTTTAACGCAAATTTAGGGGGTATCATCCGAAAATATTTCTGTTTTTTATAATCCGCATACGTTTCTTTTCATTATTTACGT
>OJAR01000452.1_pt1 | contig 13390 bp, 14 predicted proteins | sample 1589431 | NCBI WGS metagenome assembly OJAR01 (sample SAMN03283242) | human gut metagenome | biome: human-associated habitat; material: feces | host: Homo sapiens | place: Peru | collected 2012 | reverse complement strand
GTAACACGAGTTCGATTCTCGTCCGGGTCACCAAATTTTTTATGCCGGTGTGGTGGAATAGGCAGACACAAGGGACTTAAAATCCCTCGGACTAATACTCCGTACCGGTTCAAGTCCGGTCACCGGCACCAATCGGGTGTTCATAATTAAGGTAACCTTATTTATGAATACTCGGTTTCTTATTTTTGGACATAATTTCGGCAGTGTAATTTGTTATGCGGTATAGTCATTAAAATCCAAGTGCAAATCTCCCGCTGAAATTCAGTGGAACGAATGATGTAACATTCAAAGAGTTTGAAGATCTTCCGAAAACTATGAGATTGAGTTGCATTAAAATTTGAGTGCGACTCTCCCAACGAGGACGATTACAAAGATACTATACATCAATCGGGCTATGGCTTTGTGTTCAATGATATGCCGATAATTGTTTTTTACAGTGCGTCCGATAATAAAGTTGACGATGCAAAAAAAGCAGAACTTCAAGGTTATATTGATAAAATGATACAGACAGTAAGAACACAGCCTTAATTTACAAAACTTAAAACTATTGGGAGCTATGTGTTACCGATATTAATTATCGGCTATGTTATTGCTTTTGTTCCTGTCGGCAGTTACGGCGATATTCGTTGTGACTGCTTTTTTTTGAAAAAATTTTGAAACATTTTTGAACGTTGCAGGGTGTTATTAGTGAAAGGAGGAAAAAATGGAACAAATCGATTTGCAATCTCCAACAAACAAAGTTATAACCTTTTATTCGGATATGGTATATAAACTTGCCTTGGCAAAATGCAAAAACACAGAGGACGCAGAGGATGTGTTTCAGGAGGTGTTTTTGCGCTACATAAAAAAGAATCCGCAGTTTACCGATGAAGAACATCGCAAAGCCTGGCTAATACGGGTAACGATAAACTGTTCAAACAAATCTCTGACTTCGCCGTGGCGAAAAAGGACGGAGAAAATTACAGAGGATATTTATGTAAAAGATAATTATTCAAACGAATTGTATTATGAGTTATTGAAGTTACCCGAAAAATACCGCGAAGTGATACACCTGTATTACTATCAGGATATGAGTGTTGACGAAATCGCAAACGCACTGGGCAAGCGCAGTTCATCAATCCGCACACGTCTTGCACGGGCAAGACAGCTTCTCAAAAAATTTATGAGGGAGGAAGACTATGTTTAGAAAAAACTATAAAAATCTTTATTCACAAAAAGTTCCCGATGAACTTATCAATAAAACCTTAGCCGAAGCTGAAAAATTTGAAAACCGTCAGAAAAATAAATCCACTAAAAACGTGTACAGAATTTTGATTCCCGCGGGTGCAGTCATTACGGCTGCGGCAATTATGCTTGCAATTTTTGTTTTGCCTCTCGGAAACAACCACGGCAGCCTTTCGATACTTTCAGAGGAAAAGCCGACGCATACAAAGGATTCAAACAGCTTTTTCCTTACTGCCTCGGCGGCGGAATCCAACTATTATTCCGATGTTGACGACAGTATCACCCTTTCATCGGGCGAGTATTCATACGGCTGGGCAGGCGCAGGAGATTATTCTGAAGACGACAAGGATTTAGTTATTGATTACAAGCTTGATTTTAAAATCAACGGTACAAATATAAGTTCTGTTACGCTTGACGCAGAAAAATTTAATCTGTCGTTATTGCCGACAGGTGAAGAACCGTCGGCAGACAGCAGTCACATCTATAAAATAGATAATTCGCCGAACGGTAAATTGCAGGAGATTGAAGTTTGCGACCTTTACTACTCCTATATCTCGGACAGAAGCGACAGCAAAATTGACGAATTTGTCAGCAATATTTTCAACGCTCAAAGGGAAAACAAGCAATTAACCGCTGCAAAACGTCAAAAATACGGCGACTATTATACTACGGACTCAGCGGAGGATAGACTTGACAGACAGAGTTCAAGATATGTATTTGACCTTTTGGATTATGTTTATCGAAATGCAAAAATAAACGTAAGCGTGACATATGAAAACGGAACTGTCGAAACAAAGACTATTTATGTTGATTTTGTTTTAAGTCAGGCGTATATAGAGCCGTTTAATCATACAAAAAACCTCTATGATTCACAGTATCAAGACTACAGTCTTGTTACCGATGCAGAAAAAGATATTTCTTACGGTTGGTTGGTTTTCAAAACATACTCAGACAATAGAATCGCCGCCGACGAATCAAAAAAGATAATAGCCGTTGCGGAAAAACACAAAGATATATACGGCGGGTATTATTTTGACGAAAATAAAAGACTTAACATTTTAATGACCGACAATTATGTTGAGGGTAAAGACCCGCAGCTTGATAATGCATTGAAAAATGCTGAGATTAAAAGCTGTGAATACACAAGGTCTGAGCTTGCAGAAGTGCTTGGTACGGCGGTCGAAAATAAAAGCAAGTGTTATGATTACGGAGAGGAGTATTACTATTTTCATATTTTAGCCGATTATAAGATGAATCGCTTGATATGCAAAATTGATGATTGGGAGTTATCGCAGGACGACGCAGAAAGCCTTAAATCAAAAATCAAAGAGAATGTTATCTGCGGAGCAGAAGATTATTTCATTATCGAAACCTCAGCCACACAATGATTTTCAATTCGTCAGGCGAAGTTTCCACAAAAAACAATCAAACAAATGCTGACGAAAGCCCTGTTTGGCTTAAAACCAAACAGGGCGATTTTTAAGGTTATTTCACTGGCAGGTGCGGCGCAGCAAAGCCTGCATTTCCCTGACTCCCCTTGTCTGAGAAACGATTATTGCGTTGAGTATCGGTTTAAGCTCCCGACATATCGGAAATTGAAGGGCATTGCGCGACATCTGTATTGCTCCCTCGTGGTGCGGTATCATTTCACGCATAAAGTTTGCGTTTATCGAGTTGCTGACTTTTGCCTTTCTCATTCGGTTAAACATCGTTTGAGTTATCCTGTGATTATTGTTTAGGTAGTGTTCCGTTTCGTGCCGAGTGTTTTTGCACGCCGTGCACTTGTCAAGCACCGCTTCCATATCCGCAATGCTCTGAGTTTGTTCCGTAATTATGTTTTCGGCTATGTTTTGAAGCGGTATCAGCGTTGTAAACTGCAACAGATTCCGTGACATTTCTATCGCCGCTTCGTGGTGAGGTATCATCTGTACAATAAAATTGCGGGATATGCTGTCTGTAAGCTGTGTGCCGTTCATTCCCTTTATCATATCGTCGAGAATACAGTAGTAACGGCTCAGGTATCTTTGTGTTGCGCTGCTGAGTTCGTTTTGCATCATTTTGCCACTCTCCTTCATATTTAATCTATGCGGATTTATTTGTAATGTGAATTTTTTCATATTACAGCGGAGAATTTTTAAATTAAACAAGCATAGCGTTCGGCGCAGTTACACTTAATTGCTGACATAAAAACACAACCCTCACCTTTACAAATACAGATGAGGGTTGCGTTATTTATCGACTTTATTCTTTTTGAACTCAAGAAACCGTATATAATCAATGACATCATTACGGTCCTCTTTTCCGAATGATTGAGGAAGTGTTATACAGCGGTTGTTTCGATTGAATGAAAGCGGTTCGTCAATCAGACCGACAAGATAATCAATCGACACATCAAAAAGCTTTGCAATAATTATTTTGGAATTGTCATCGGGGTCGCTGCGGTTACATTCATAAGATGATATTGTGTAGTGTGACACCCCCAAAAGCTCTGCAAGCTGTGCCTGCGATACTCCGTGGTCTTTGCGAAGTTCCTGCAAGCGTTCACCAATCATAATATCACCTCATAATTTAATAACTTAATTATAAGTATTTTGCGAAATATTGTTCAAAATTATGAGAAATATTAGAATTTTGGTTGACAAGTGTGAAAATCTGCATTATAATTCTTGTATAAGCTGTGAATTTTCACAGTAATTAAGGAGGATTAGTTTATGTATTGTCAAAAATGCGGAAAACAGATTGATGACGAAAGCGTGTTTTGTCAACACTGCGGAGCACAGGCAGGTAATGCTGTTTCGGAAAATCTTGCGAACAAAACAATAAACCAGAGTTTCAGTGTACAGCATACCGAAAAAAAGACTGAACGAATTAAAAGTAAAGAAGAATTTTTTGCTGATTATCGTGCAAAGCACCCCGAACGGGTGGTTTATATGGTTTTATTTATCATTTGTGTAATTTCTGGATCCATTGTGTTTGTTATGAATTTTTTAGAATTTTCTAACCACCACAGAGATGAAAACATAACCGGAATGGTAATTTCAATTTTTATTGATATAGGTGCACTTGGATTTGCTATTGCAACGAAAAAATGCGATTCATTAGCTAAAACTGCATATGATATGTATGTAGCTGATATAAATTCAAAACCAAATAATATAAGTAAAATAGAACGAATTTTTTCTTCTAACCAATGGATATGTCCTAAATGCGGAAGTTCAAATGCAGATAATGTTAAATACTGCTTAAATTGCAGTTCTCCAAAGGTGATAACCTTCAACCAACCAAAAGAAAATGAATGGCAGTGTCCGAAATGTGGAAAGATAAATCAGAACTATGTTGGTTCCTGTGGTTGTGGGGAAGTAAAACCAAAATGAAAAAACAGCTATTGTTGTTTTATTGATGACAGCTGCTTTGCTTATCTCTGCCTGCGGGAAGGTTGAAAATACTGTTTCAATAGACAGAATCAGTTTTTTTAATTTTGCAAACGGTGGACAAATTGCCTTTTACATAAATTACCCTAATAAAAGAAGCATTTGAAAACTATCTTATATCAAAGAAAAAATAAATCTGCATCTCATATTATTTACAAATGCAAAAACGGCGTAACCGAGAATAAATCGGTTACGCCGTGATTTTATCTGTATATTGCTTTTTAAATTGAAGCAGTGCTCTTTACAGCACAGACGTTTGTCAGAACAACAAACACTGCTGACATAAAAACTCTGTTTTAACTTTACACACGTTTTTTCGGCATAGTAACGTGTGGCAAAATATTATACGCTTCTGCACTGCTAACATAAAATATGCGAAAAAGTGTTGACGAATACGAAAAATTAAGGTATAATGCTATATTGCAAGGTTATATATTGAAGGGAGGTTTTCACTATGTTGAGAACATATCAGCCAAAAAAGCTCCACAGAAAAAAAGAGCACGGCTTCAGAAAGAGAATGTCCACATCAAACGGACAGAAGGTTTTATCCAGAAGAAGAGCTAAAGGTAGAAAAAGGTTGTCTTATTAAGGTATAGGCCACTTTTAATCAGTGGTCTATCTTTTTTGACAACGACTTTGACCGTATAAAAGTTATGAACAAGTATATCACATTAAAGGACAATCGGGATTTTTCAAGGCTTTATCGGCGAGGAAGATCCTTTGTCAGCCCGGTGCTGGTGACGTATGTAACCAAGAACAGGTCAGGTAATCTGCGCTTTGGAATCACCACGGGCAAAAAGATAGGCAAAGCGGTCAAACGCACAAGAGCAAGAAGAGTTATCAGAGCGGCTTACTATGAGCTTTATCCCGAAATGAAACAGGGATTTGACATTGTATTTGTAGCCAGAGGCAAAACCCCGTTTGTTAAATCGCAGGTCGTTTGCAAAGCGATGAAACAGCATTTGAAATCGGCGGGGGTTTTGGGTTAATCGGGCGTTTGAGGTCATCAGAGATGAAAAAAGTGCTTCTTGCAATTATCAGGTTTTATCAAGCCGCAATTTCTCCGCATACCAAGCCAAGCTGCAAGTATATTCCGACCTGTTCGGAATACGGCCTTGAAGCTATTGAAAGATTTGGCGCATTAAAGGGTTCGGCGCTTACTGTTTGGCGGATTTTACGCTGTAACCCGTTTTCAAAGGGCGGATATGATCCCGTCCCCGAAAAAAAGGACAGGCAATGAAACGGCAGTCGGATTCGACGCTGCCAAAAGAGAGGTAGCTTATGCAATATATTTTTGGATTTCTCGGAGGTTTCCTCGGCTACATATTGTGGGGAATCTTCTATGTTATTCAGAACTTCGGACTTTCGATCATTTTATTTACCCTGGTCATAAAGCTGGTGCTGTTTCCGTTTTCAATCAAGCAGCAAAAAACTATGGCAGGTACTGCAAGGCTTAACAAAAAGCAGCAGGAAATCAAAGAAAAATATGCAAACAACAAGCAAAAAGCTCAGGAAGAGATCAGCAAGCTCTATGAAAAAGAGGGCGTCAAGCCTTTTGGCGGCGGATGTCTTACAATGGTTATTCCTCTGCTTGTAATTTTGGGCGTGTTCTATGCGGTTGCTTATCCGCTTACAAATACCCTCCACCTCAACGCCGACAGCGTTCAGGCGGCTGTAAACTATGTTGACACTATCCCCGGATATGTGATGAACGCAAACCAGACCTATCAGCAGATAAACCTGCTTACCATATTCCCGAATATTCAGAATACCGAGGCAATTCAAGGTCTGTTCAGCTCCTCTGAGATTGCTCAGATTGAGATGTTTGAGAACGGCTTTAACACATTGGGCGTTGATTTGCTTGCAGTTCCGAGTCAGTTTGGATTTGCTTCGTGGTACATTCTGTTCCCGGTTTTCTGTTTCCTCTCAAACGTAGGCTCACAGTTTATTATGCAGAAGATAAACGGCAATCAGATGAATCAGCAGATGGGCTGTATGAAGATTGCTTTCTATATCCTGCCGCTGTTTTCAGCGTATATCGCATACACCGTTCCTGCGGCTGTTGCTTTCTATTGGATAATCTCGGCACTGCTCAGTCTGGTGCAGTCGATACTTTTGGGCAAAATATTCAGCCCTGCTCAGCTTACCGCAAACGCAGAGGCAAGACACGTTGCTCTGCTCTATCAGAATGAGGCAAGCGTTCCGTATGTTTATGCACCGCACGAAGTGAGTGTTCCCGATAATACGAACGTAAAATCGGCGCAGTCCAAAAAACCCGCAAAGAAGAAAAAGAAATAATTACTACAACTTAAAGAGAGCGGAAACGCTCCGTAAGGAATATAAAAAAGAAGGAGAATTAACGTGACACGAGAAGCAATCGGCGTTGGTGAAAACGAAACCGAAGCTCTGGAAAATGCCAGACAGCAGCTTGGTATTGACGACACGGTACAAGTAGAGATTGAAATTATCCAACGTGCAGAGAAAAAGAAATTCGGTCTTTTCGGCGGCTCTCCTGCCAAGGTAAAGATCACTATGTCTGAATCGGCAAACGACACGGCTGAACAATTTTTGAAAAACGTTCTTGAAAAAATGGGACTTTCGGAGATTACGGTTGAAAAGACGGAAGAAGAAGGCGGCGTGAAGTTTAACCTTTCGGGTGAGGGCGTTGGCTTTGTTATCGGAAGAAGAGGCGAAACTCTCGATTCACTGCAGTATCTTACAAGTCTTGTTGCAAATCACGGCAAGGACGAATATCTTAAGGTTACCATTGATACGGGAAACTACAGAGAAAAACGTGAAAAAACACTTGAAATTTTGGGCAGAAAGCTCGCATTCAAGGCTGTTAAAACAGGCAGAAAGTCAAGCCTGGAGCCGATGAATCCATACGAAAGAAGAATTATTCACACGGCAGTTCAAAAGGTGAACGGCGCAACATCGTGGAGCGAGGGCGAAAACGCAAACCGCCACGTTGTTATCGGTCCCGACCCGAAAGCAAAGAATTACCACAGAGATAATTACAACAGAGGCAGAGGCGGAAGACGTCCCTACGGCGGCAACCGCAATTCAAGTCCTGCTCCCGTTAATCCCGACAGAAAGCCGCTTAACGAAGGCGGAGAAAACGGACTTTACGGAAGAATAGACAAATAAAAACAGGGCGGTTTTATCCGCCCTTTTATTTTTGGAGATTGTATATGAACGATCTTAATTCAAACCAAACAATAGCCGCAATCAGTACCGCTCAGGGTGAGGGCGGAATCGGCGTTATCCGAATTTCGGGCGCAGACTCCGCACAGATTGCCGATACGGTTTTCAGAAGCTTTCACGGCAAACGATTGTCCGATATGAAAGGATATACTGCCGCTTTCGGAAAAATTGTCAATCAAAATGAAGAAGAGGTTGACGAGGCGGTTGCGCTTGTATTTAAAGCGCCACACAGCTATACGGGCGAGGACGTTGTTGAGCTTTCGTGCCACGGCGGCGTGTATATCACAAAACAGGTGCTGCGTGCGGTGCTTGACGCCGGAGCTGTTCCGGCACAGGCAGGCGAGTTTACAAAACGTGCGTTTCTCAACGGAAAAATCGACCTTACCGAAGCCGAAGCGGTTATCGACATTATCACGGCAAAAAGCAAAAGTGCGGCTCGTGCGGCGCTCTGCGTCAAGGACGGCGTACTAAGAACAAAAATAAACGCCGTCAAGGACGATTTGCTTGCGATTGTTGCTCACCTGTCGGCTTGGGCAGATTATCCCGAGGAGGATATTGCCGAGGTTTCGGACGATATGATTTTTGACGTGTGCAAAACCTCAAAAACCGCCCTAAAAAAACTGCTTGATACCTATGACAGCGGTCAGGCGGTAAAACAGGGAATTGACACCGTTATTGCTGGCAGACCTAACGTGGGAAAAAGCACGCTGATGAACCTGCTTTCGGGCTACGACAAGAGCATTGTCACAGACATACCCGGCACAACCAGAGATGTTGTTGAGGATACCGTGCTTGTCGGCGATGTTATTCTGAGGCTTAGTGATACCGCAGGGCTTCGTTCGACTGATGACAAGGTTGAGAAAATCGGCGTTGACCGTGCTAAAAAGCGGCTTGAACAGTGCAGGCTTTTGCTTGCGGTGTTTGACAACAGCAGAGAGCTTGACGAAGATGACCTAAGCTTGCTTGAACAGGCAAAGGATATTCCGACGATAGCCGTTATCAATAAAACCGACTTGCCGCAAAAACTTGATGTTGAGAAAATAAAGGATAAGTGCAGCAGTGTTGTGTTTGTTTCGGCGGCGAGCGGCGAAGGTAAAGATGATATTACAAAGGCGGTTGAGCAGATTGCCGGCACTGCAAATTTGAATCCCAGCGATGGAATTTTGTCAAATGAAAGACAACGGCTGGCTGTTTTTAATGCGCTGAAATCGGTAAATGAGGCAGAAAGCGGACTTAAAGCCGGCTTGACCTACGACGCAGTTACAGTTTCACTTGAAGACGCAATTTCAGAGTTGCTTGAGCTTACAGGAGAGAAAACAAGCGATGAGGTTCTTGACCGTGTGTTCCACAACTTTTGTGTCGGCAAATAGTTTAGCAACGTTAAATATTTATACAATTTGTAAGCAAATCCTATTGTTCCGCTTGACAACAAGCGCAGTTTTGTAGGATTCGGAGCGGTCGAAACGTTTCCGCATATTTAAGTGAAGATTAATAATATACATACAACAACGGAGAATGAAATGGAATACTTTGCAGGAAATTATGATGTTGCCGTTATCGGCGCAGGTCACGCAGGCATAGAAGCCGCACTTGCAAGCGCAAGGCTGGGCTGTAAAACGGTGATTTTTACAATTAATATGGACGCTGTGGGTAACTGCCCCTGCAATCCGTCAATCGGCGGAACAGCAAAGGGTCACCTTGTGCGTGAAATTGACGCTCTCGGCGGTGAAATGGGCAAAACAGCAGACGAGTGCTTTTTGCAGTCACGAATGTTAAACCGAGGCAAAGGTCCTGCCGTACATTCTCTTAGGGCGCAAATCGACAGGCGCAAGTATTCCGAAACTATGAAACACAAGCTTGAGCTTCAGCATAATCTTGAACTGCATCAGGCGGAAATAACCGATATCCGCAAAATTGACAGCGGCTATGAGCTTGCTACCCGTATGCTCGCTTTGTATCACTGCAAGGCGGTTATTATTGCCACAGGCACATACCTCGGCGGACGGATTTTTGTCGGCGAGGTATCCTACGAAAGCGGTCCCGACGGTATTTTCCCTGCCACAGAGCTTGGCAAAAGCCTGAAAGCTCTCGGACTTCCGCTTCGCCGTTTTAAGACGGGTACGCCCGCAAGGGTGCTGAGAAGCTCTATAGATTTTACCGACCTTGAAGAACAGCACGGTGATGAGCCGCCTCAGCCGTTTTCTTATGAAACCGAAAGCCTTGGTGAAAACAAGGCGGTTTGCCACATAAGCTGGACAAACGACCGAACAAAGCAAATTATTCTTGATAATATCCACCGTTCTCCGCTGTATGCAGGCAAAATTGAGGGTGTTGGACCTCGTTACTGTCCGAGCTTTGAAGATAAGGTAATGCGTTTTAAGGACAAGCCACGCCACCAGCTTTTTATTGAGCCGTGCGGACTTAACACAGAAGAAATGTATATGCAGGGTATGAGCTCTTCTCTGCCCGAAGAAGTACAGCTTCAATTTTACCGCACAATCAAGGGCTTGGAGCATTGCGTTATTATGCGCCCTGCCTATGCGATAGAATATGACTGCGTTGATCCGCTTGCTATGAACCCCACGCTTGAATTTAAGGATTTTGAGGGCTTGTACGGAGCGGGTCAGTTTAACGGCAGTTCGGGCTATGAAGAAGCCGCCGCTCAGGGGCTTGTTGCAGGAATCAATGCTGCGCTAAAGGTTTTGGGCAGAGAGCAGGTTGTATTTACCCGTGCAAACTCCTATATCGGAACGCTTGTTGACGACCTTGTTACAAAGGGCGCAAACGAACCCTACAGAATGATGACTTCCCGAAGCGAATACAGGCTTGTACTGCGGCAGGACAATGCCGACGAGCGTTTGACGCCGCTCGGATACGAGATAGGGTTAATCAGCGAGGAGCGATACCGCCGCTTTCTTGAAAAGCAGGAGCTTAAAAAGCAGGAGCTTAAAAGGCTTAAAACAACGGTTATCTCCCCCACCGAGCAGGTAAACCGAATACTTGTTTCACGTGAAACATCGCAAATTTCAACAGGTGTGCGCCTTATAGATTTGCTTAAACGTCCTCAGCTTGATTATGCTTCGCTTTCTGAGGTTGATTTGACAAGACCAAAGCTTGACCCGAACATTTTTGAGCAGGTCGAAATCGAGATAAAGTATGAGGGGTATATCCAAAAGCAGTTAAAACAGGTGGAGCAGATGAAAAAGCTCGAAAAAAAGCATCTGCCAAAAGATTTTGACTATAAAGATATAAAGGGCTTGCGCCTTGAAGCGCAGGAAAAGCTCAACAAAATAAAGCCGCTTAACATCGGTCAGGCATCCAGAATATCGGGCGTTTCCCCTGCCGATATTTCAGTATTGCTTATCTGGCTGAGCGGACAAAACAGAGGATAAAATGGAAATTAAAGATTTCATATTACAGGCTGTTGCCGATTTTAAAATTAATTTAACCGAAATTCAGCTTTCTCAGCTTGAAATCTATTACAGACTTCTTGTGAGCCGAAATGAAAAAATTAATCTTACCGCAATAACAGAGCCTGAGGACGTTGCCGTCAAACATTTTGCCGACAGCCTTTCTATGCTCGCCTATGTTGATGTACCGAAAAACAGCACGGTAATAGACGTTGGCACGGGCGCAGGCTTTCCGGGCGTTGTGCTGAAAATTGCACGCCCCGACATAAAGCTTACCCTGCTTGACAGCCTTAACAAAAGGCTTGTGTTCTTGCAGGAGGTTCTTGATGAAATCAATCTTTCGGCTGACCTGATTCACAGCCGTGCCGAGGACGGCGGACAAAACATCGGGCTTCGTGAAACCTACGATTTTGCGCTTTCCCGTGCGGTTGCAAGGCTGAATGTCCTGAGCGAATACTGCCTGCCGTATGTAAGGCTTGGCGGAAAATTTGTTGCATTCAAGGGCAAGGACGCCGACACGGAGCTTAAAGATGCCCGCAAGGCCGTACAGACCTTGGGCGGCAGGGTTGCGGACGTCCACAGATTTTCGCTTCCGTCCGACGGCGGCGACCGTGCGATAATAGAGATTGAAAAGGTTCAGCCCACTCCCGAAAAGTATCCCCGCAATTCGGCAAAAATAAAATCTATGCCGTTGTAGACCTGTTTCGACAGAAAATTCGGCAAATTACCATTTATTACCAAAACAATATAAAATAATTGCACACAATCTGACAAAGACCGCAGTCACTCCGTGGTATTATAATAGCACAGGGACAACCCCTGAAGCCAAATATACGGGGTGATTGCGGTGAATTTTTTAGTTAAAAGCGAAAACATAATCTCTGAAATACCTATAATAAAAATCCGCCCCAACAAAGCCCAGCCGCGCAAGCAATTTTGCAACGACGACCTTATACAGCTTTCACGCTCCATAGCGGAAAACGGAATTTTGCAGCCGCTCACCGTCAGAAAGGTGACGGGTACGGAGTTTGAGCTGATAGCAGGTGAACGCAGACTGCGTGCGTCGGTAATGGCAGGCTTAAAAAAGGTTCCCTGTATAGTAATCAAGTGCACCGACAAAGAGTCGGCGGTATATGCCCTCCTTGAAAATCTCCAACGCCGCGACCTCAGCTTTTTTGAGGAAGCGCGTGGGATTTCAAGACTGATACGGCGGTATGGACTGACTCAGGAGCAGGCGGCGCAAAGACTCGGCAAATCTCAGTCAACCATAGCGAACAAGCTCAGATTGCTCAGACTTACATATGAAGAGCAGGAACTGATTGAGAAAGCAGAGCTGTCGGAGCGCCACGCAAGAGCATTGCTGAAAATAGACGACGAAGACAGACGGCGTGAAGCGTTGTCAAAGGTTATTTCGGACAATCTAAACGTTCAGCAAACAGAAAACCTTGTCGGCATAATGACAATGCAAAGCCCCAAGACCGACAAGAAGCAGGGCAGCAGTAAAGCGGTGATAAAAGACGTAAGAATTTTTTTAAACACAATCAACAAAGCTATCGACACAATGCGGCTTTCGGGAATTAACGCACAATCAAACAAAACAGATAACGAAAACTTTATTGAATACACAATCAGAATTCCCAAAAAGCGTGTGCCGACCGGCAGTAAATCCGCCTGAATGCGGATATTAACTAACTTTTCAGTTGGATGCGAAAGCATCCATTCCACTCATACCCATTTCCTTATCTAACCCCTTGCGAGGAGCCGTACAGTTTTCTGTACGGCTCTTTGCTTTTTGTACAAATAATAGTTGAATATAAAATGCTGTGATAATACTTTTGTTTCATTGCAGGATTATTTTCGGTTCTTCTTTTTATTTTAAAATTAAAAGATGTTGCAACAGAAATGTTTCACGTGAAACATTTATTAAAAAATTTTTTTATGTACTTTAAAAACACAATAAAGTGTGGTATACTTTTAAATACAGAATATTTAGCAAAAACAAGGTTGAACTGATTGAAAAGGTGATTTTTTGGCAAAAGTAATAGCAATTTCAAATCAAAAAGGCGGTGTGGGAAAAACCACCACAGCCGTAAATCTTGCCGCTTGTCTTGGTGCGGCGGG
>OJAR01000450.1_pt1 | contig 13462 bp, 12 predicted proteins | sample 1589431 | NCBI WGS metagenome assembly OJAR01 (sample SAMN03283242) | human gut metagenome | biome: human-associated habitat; material: feces | host: Homo sapiens | place: Peru | collected 2012 | reverse complement strand
TATGTCAACCGTAACGACAGATGACGAACTGTATGACGAAGCGGAGCGGTGCAGTGTTTTCGGCAGAGTAACACCTGCTCAAAAGAAGCAGCTTGTAACGGCTCTGCAAAATCACGGACATTCTGTTGCTATGATGGGGGACGGTGTAAACGATGTTCTTGCTCTCAAAGAGGCAGACTGTTCCGTAGCAATGGCGTCGGGAAGCGAGGCGGCGAGAAACGTTTCGCAGTTGGTCCTTGTAAATAATGACTTTGCCTCAATGCCCGAGGTTGTGGCAGAGGGCAGACGAACAATCAATAATGTTGAGCGCAGCTCTTCGCTGTTTTTGGTAAAGACGATATATTCTATTGTGCTTTCAATATTTTTCATATTTTTCCGCGGACAGTATCCGTTTGAGCCTATCCAGCTTACGCTTATCGGCGCATTGACCATCGGGTTTCCGTCGTTTGTGCTTGCCTTGCAGCCGAACAAGGACAGAATCAAGGGTAATTTTACATTCAACATTATTTCAAGGGCAATGCCTGCGGCAATATGTGTAATATCAAATATAATCATAGCAGCGGTCATAGGAAGAACATTTGGAATTCCGCACCCCGAAATTTCCACAATATCGGTTTATCTTACGGCATTGTCGTGTCTGCTGCTTATTGTCAGGCTGTCTGTTCCGTTTAATTTACTTCGTACCGTGATGTTTTGCATAAGCGTTTCGGGACTTGCGCTTGCAGGTCTGTTTTTTGGCAAGCTGTTTTCAATTACGCTGCTCGGCTTTGAAAGCCTTTTGATATTCCTGCTTTGTGCAATCGCAACTATAATTGTTTTCAATATTCTTTACAGCATTGCCCAATATCTGATTGACAAAAATAAAAATCAATAAGGCGGTATTATGAAAATATTTTTACCCGAAAAAGTAAACATTATTTTAAATACACTTTACAAAAACGGCTTTGAGGCTTATGTTGTAGGCGGTTGTGTTCGTGACAGCCTGCTCGGAGCTGTGCCAAACGATTGGGACATTTGTACAAACGCAAGACCTGAGAAAATCAAGAACTGTTTTAAGAATTTTAATACCTTTGACGCAGGAATAAAGCACGGTACAATATCCGTTGTGCTGGGAAAAGAAATTTTTGAGGTGACTGCCTATCGTATCGACGGTGAATACAGCGACAATCGTCACCCCGAAAGCGTGACTTTTACAAGCGATATTTTAAAAGACCTTGCACGGCGTGATTTTACCGTCAATTCAATGGCGTACAATGAAAGAAACGGCTTGAAGGACCCTTTTGGCGGCAGACTCGACCTTGAAAACAAAATTATTAAGTGCGTCGGAAATCCTGATAAACGCTTTAGTGAAGACGCACTGAGGATAATTCGGGCTTTGCGTTTTGCGTCAGCCTACGGCTTTTCGATTGAAAACAAAACATCAAAGTCGATTTGTAAAAATGCCGCTTTGCTCAAAAATATTTCTTCGGAACGCATAGCCTCTGAGCTTGACCGCCTTTTGTGCGGAAAGGGAGTCGAAAATATACTCAACAATTACCGCGATGTTTTTGCCGTGATAATTCCCGAAATTGTTCCGACATTTGATTTTGAACAGTACACAAAACACCATAACCGAGATGTGTGGCGGCATACCACGCACGCTGTAGCCTCGATTGATGCAACTGCGCTTTTGCGAATGACTATGCTATTGCACGACTTGGGTAAGCCAAACGCCTGTAAGCGTGATTCTGACGGAACCTGTCATTTTAAAGGTCATCCAAAGTACAGTGCAGAATTTGCCGATACAATATTGCACCGCCTAAAATATCCGACGCATTTTATTGAAGCCTGTCTAAAGCTGATAATTTATCATGACGTTCGCTTTCATGGCACAAAACGTCAGGTAAAACATATTATGAACGCAATAGGCGAGGATAATACGGAGCTTTTGTTTAAGGTTCAGCGTGCCGATATTCTTGCCCAGTCGGATTATATGCAAAAAGAAAAGCTCGGCGCAGTAGACCTTGCCGAAGCTATGTATAAAGAAACACTTAAAGAGCAGTCCTGCTTTACGCTTAAACAGCTCGCCGTCAACGGAAATGATCTGATAAATATCGGAATAACCGACGGTAAACAAATCGGAAAAATATTAAAGCACCTGCTTAGTATGGTAATTGATGAAAAAATTCAAAATGAAAAATCCGCCTTGCTGCAACAGGCGGAAACGGAAAAGGAAGAGCAAAATGATTAATTACAAAACGACCGATTATCTTTCGGACGATGCAAAAGCGCTCCGTGAACAGGTTTTTATAAAAGAGCAAAAATTTGTAAATGAATTTGACGATACCGATAATATCTCACTTCACACAGTTATGTATGATGATACAAGACCGATAGCCTGCTGTCGAATTTATAAAGGAAAGTCGGACGGCGAATACATTGCGGGCAGAATAGCCGTCATAAAGGAATACCGCAGCAGACATCTCGGACAGGCTATGCTTAGCAAGATTGAAAGCGAAGTGAGAAAAGCAGGCGGTAAAAAGATTTCTGTTTCCGCTCAGCTCCGTGCCGAAAAGTTTTACGAAAACTCAGGCTTTAAGCCGAGCGGCGAAGTGTATTTTGATGAATACTGCGAACATATACATATGGAAAAATTGCTATAAAAACAGGGCTGTCACATTCAGATGCAGAAAGCGTTTTCTTCGCTCTGCGTTAAATGCGGCAGCCCCTTAAATTTTTTTAGTTGTCAGATTCTTGCAACGCCCGATTTAACGGCGGCGTCCTTAACGGCTTTTGCTACCGTTTTGCCTATTCTGTCATCGAATGCGTGCGGAAGAATGTAGTCGGCATTAAGCTTGTCTTCGTCAACAAGAGAAGCTATTGCAAACGAAGCGGCAATCTTCATATCCTCGTTAATGTCGCTTGCTCTGCAATCCAGTGCGCCTCTGAAAATTCCGGGAAACGCAAGCACATTGTTTATCTGATTGGGGAAATCACTTCTGCCTGTTCCCACAACAGCGGCGCCTGCCTTTTTTGCAAGCTCAGGCATAATTTCGGGGGTAGGATTTGCCATAGCAAAAATTATTGGGTCAACGTTCATTGATTTAACCATATCCTCGCTGACGCAGCCTGCCGCAGAGATGCCGAGAAATACGTCTGCGCCGACCATTGCGTCCGCAAGGCTGCCATGTTTGTGTTCAAGGTTGGTGATTTCTGCCATCTCCCGCTTAACGGAATTCAGCCTTTCGTCGCCCTTGCATATAATCCCCTTGCTGTCGCAAAGCGTGATTCTTTTAACGCCCATATTCAAGAGGTGCTTTGCAATCGCAATTCCTGCGGCGCCCGCACCGTTCATAACCACTTTTATTTCCTCAAATTTTTTGCCTACGATTTTAAGAGCGTTTATAAGTCCCGCCGCAACTATAACGGCAGTTCCGTGCTGATCGTCGTGAAATATCGGAATATCGCATTTTTCCTTTAGCTTTCTTTCGATTTCAAAGCATCTCGGAGCTGCAATATCCTCAAGATTGATTCCGCCGAAAGAGCCGCTTATCAGATATACGGCGTTTACTATTTCATCAACATCCTTGCTTTTAATGCATATCGGAAAAGCGTCAACATCGCCGAATTCCTTAAACAGAGCGCATTTACCTTCCATAACCGGCATTCCGGCTTCAGGACCGATGTCGCCCAGCCCCAAAACAGCGGTTCCGTCGGTGACAACGGCAACAAGGTTATTTCTCCTTGTAAGTTCAAATGATTTATCAATGTTTTTTTGAATCTCAAGGCAAGGCTCGGCAACTCCGGGAGTATATGCAAGTGCCAGATCCTCTGATGATGAGATAGGCACTCGTGAAACTACTTCGATCTTGCCGTTCCATTCATAATGCTTTTTCAGTGATTCCTGTCTTATGTCCATAATCGCACTCCTTAAATAAAAATTCCTCAATTATTATAAACTAATTTAAAATATATATCAAGGACAATTTGACAATGGCACACATTTGTTTTATTATAATCTTGTGAGTACACCGAACAGCTGCGAGCAATTCCCGAAAGGGACTGCGCGAGGAAAGTCCGGGCTTCGCAGAGCAAAAATAACGGCTAACGGCCGCCGGAGGCGACTCCAGGGATAGTGCAACAGAAAATTACCGCCGAATTTCGGTAAGGATGGAAAGGTGAGGTAAGAGCTCACCGGAGGCAGGGAGACCTGCCTGCCGTGTAAACCCTATTTGAAGCAACACCGTGGTAGGACAATACGCTTGCTCGGCGTGTCCTTAGGAGGTGGCATTGAGCAGTTTCGGCAACGGACTGCCAAGATAGATGGCTGTTCACGACAGAACCCGGCTTACAGATGTAGTCACAAACACCCTCTCAGCTTTAGAGAGGGTGTTATTATTATATATACGGAAAGATACAAAACATATGAAAATAAACGGAAAATCCGAATATTCTATTGCAGCCGCCTTTGAAAGGCGGTTATTTTAATTAAATTTTGTACTTAAGCACAAAATTTTTTGCAGTTCACAAAACTGTAAACACTTATATTTTATCAAATGCATTAGCAATTACGCCTTGTGAAAAATTTGTAAGTTTTGAATTTAAAGATAAAATTTGCATATAATATTTTTATCAAAATCAATAAAAAAGTATGTGAATAATTAGCACAAGTGTAGAATTTTGCTGAAAAAAAGAATATAATTGAAATAATTAATATGACTTACAGGAAGTGAATTTATGCCAAAAAGGAAATGCAGTAATGTTGATACTTCTTTTGGAAAGAATATCACGGATTACCGAAAATTGTGCGGTTTGACTCAGCAGCAGGTTGCCGATATGCTCAACCTTAACCGAACTACTTATACAAAGTACGAAACCGGTGTGTCTGAGCCAAGTATCGAAATTATGAAAAAGATAGCTTCAATTTTCGGTGTTGATGTAAATGCACTTTTTGATGTTCAGCCGTTTGAATTAACATTCTCAGATTCAGATATGCCTTTGTACAGTCTTTCAAAAGATGAGCAGGAGCTTGTCGGTTTGTATCGTATGTTTAATGATGATGAGAAACAGCGTGTTATGGAATTTATCAGTGAACTAAAGGATGACAAAAATAATCCGTTCACTTGATTTTTTTAAAAAAGTCTTTACATTTTGGCACAAGTATGCTAAAATATAACAGTTGACCTACGCCTCGGAGCAGGGATTAAGCCGCAATGCGGAATTTCACAGCCCTGTCCTGGGACATAAGGCAAAATTTATAAAAAGGTGGAATAACAATGTTAAAAGAAGAAAAGCAGGCAATCATTGCCGAATACGCAACTCACGAGGGCGACACAGGTTCTCCCGAAGTACAGATCGCACTTCTTACAAAGAGAATCAATGACCTTACCGAGCACCTCAAGATTCATAAGAAAGACCATCACAGCAGACGCGGACTTCTTATGATGGTTGGTCAGAGAAGAAGCCTTCTCGGTTACCTCAAACAGGTAGATATCGAAAGATACCGTGCAATTATTGCAAGACTTGGTATCCGTAAGTAATCAGACAGTCAGGGCAAGCGAAAGCTTGCCCTAAATTTGGTTTTTTTCGGGATTATATCTGATGCCCTTTAGCGGTAAAACGATTAAATAAACGGTTGACAAAAGGGCTTTGTTTAATGGTTTTATTGCTAAATCGGCGTAAAATCCCGTAAAATAATAAAGTGAAGTTAAACTTCGGAAAGGATTTTACAATGAACAAAATGATGACGTTCGATAAGTACAGAGTGTTTGAGACTGAATTTGCAGGCAGACCTCTCAAAGTTGAAACAGGCAAGATGACTCAGCTTGCAAACGGTGCGTGCCTTGTGCATTACGGCGACACTACCGTACACGTTGCCGTTACAGCATCGGCAAAACCGAGGGAGGGCGTTGACTTTTTCCCGCTTTCGGTAGATTATGAAGAAAAAATGTACTCGGTAGGAAAAATCCCCGGCTCTTATCTCAAGAGAGAGGGCAGACCTTCGGAAAAAGCAATTCTTACAAGCCGCGTTATCGACCGTCCTATCCGTCCGCTCTTTGACAAGAGTATGCGTAACGATGTTTCGATAGTTTGTACCGTTATGAGCGTAGACCCCGATTGCCAGCCTGAAATTGTTGCAATGATCGGTGCGTCTATTGCAATTTCAATTTCCGATGTTCCGTGGAACGGACCAATCTCGGGCTGTTCTGTAGGTATGATAGACGGAGAGTATATCATCAACCCCAACGAGGAACAGAGAAAGCTTTCTCAAATGGCAACAACCGTTGCTTCAACAAGCTCAAGAATCGCAATGATCGAAGCAGGCGCAAACTGCGTTTCCGATGACGAAATGTACAATGCCATTATGGCAGGTCACGAGGCTAACCAGAAGATTATTAGGTTTATCGAAGAAATAAAAGCGGAAATCGGCAAGCCGAAGTTTGAATTTGCAAGTCTTGAGCCTGATCACGATATGTTTGAGGCTATCAAAGCATTTGCGGAGGAGGACGTTAAAGCGGCTCTCGATACCGACGATAAAACAGTTCGTGACGAACGCTTAAAGCCTATCTATGAAGCTGTACACGAAAAGTTTGATGAAATATATCCCGAAAGTGAAGCTCTCATCGACGAGTGCCTTTACAAAACTCAAAAGTTTATCGTTCGCCGCTGGCTTCTTGATGAACAGAAACGTGTTGACGGCAGAGGTATGGATGATATTCGTCCTCTTGCTTCCGAAGTCGGCGTGATTCCGAGAGTTCACGGTTCTGGAATGTTCACAAGAGGACAGACTCAGGTGCTTACAATCGCAACTTTGGGCCCTGTATCCGACAAACAGCTTCTTGACGGTATTGACGGCGAAACCGAAAAGAGATATATTCACCACTACAATTTCCCGAGCTATTCCGTAGGCGAAACAAAGCCGAGCCGCGGTCCGGGCAGACGTGAGATCGGTCACGGCGCTCTTGCCGAACGTGCTCTTGTACCGGTTATTCCGTCGGTAGAAGAATTTCCGTATGCCCTCAGGCTTGTGTCCGAGGTTCTTTCGTCAAACGGTTCAACCTCTCAGGGTTCAATCTGCGGTTCAACACTTGCGCTTATGGACGCCGGTGTTCCGATTAAAGAGCCTGTTGCAGGTATTTCCTGCGGACTTATCACAGAGGGCGACCGCTGGATGACAATGGTAGATATTCAGGGACTTGAAGATTTCTTCGGCGATATGGACTTTAAGGTTGCAGGTACTCATACCGGTATCACTGCAATTCAGATGGATCTCAAGATCAGCGGACTTACTCCCGAAATGGTTAAAGAAGCACTTGCAAAAACTCACAAGGCTCGTAACTATATCCTTGACGAAGTAATGCTCAAGGCCATTGCAGAACCGAGAGCAGAGCTTTCTCCGTATGCTCCAAAGATGTTTACAACTACTATTCCTGCCGATAAGATCAGCGAGGTTATCGGCAAGAGCGGTAAGGTCATCAAGGAAATTCAGGCAGAATGTGATGTTAAGGTTGACATTGAGGAAGACGGCGAAGTCGGACAGGTATTTGTATCAGGTCTTGATACCGATAAGTGCAAACGTGCTATTGAGATAATCAAAACCATCGCTGTTGACCCTGAGCCGGGCGCAATATACCTCGGCAAAGTAACAAGAATTATGGACTTTGGCGCATTTGTAGAAATTGCTCCGGGAAAAGAAGGACTTGTACACATTTCTCAGCTTGACGTAAAGCGCACAGATAAGGTAACCGATGTTGTAAGTGTCGGGGATATTATCCGCGTTAAGGTTATGGAAATTGATGACAAGGGCAGACTTAATCTTTCCCGTCGTCAGGTTCTTATTGATGTTGACGGTCTTACTCCCGAAAACGATGTAGATGATCCAAGACCTTCACGCCCACACAGACCTAGGGGCAACTACAACCGTAACGGAAGAAGATAACAGAAAAAATAAGGCAGTCGTTAAATGCGGCTGCCGTTAATTTTTGAATTCAAATAAAAGAAAGGTCGGAACATCAGCTGTTCCGACCTTATGTGCTTTTAGGTTACGTTTATTTAATTTCTTTTATCCAGTCTTCGGGAGCTTCAATTTTGCCCATTTGGATACCTGTAAGAGTTTCATACAGCTTTCTTGTAATCGGTCCCATTTCTTCCATTCCGCTTGGGAAACAGATTTCTTTGCCGTGGTCGTTGATTTTGCCTACAGGCGAAATAACTGCCGCCGTGCCGCAAAGACCACATTCGGCAAAGTCCTTTACCTCGTCAAAATAAACCTCTCGCTCTTCGGTTTCAAGTCCGAGATAATGTTCTGCAACATACATAAGCGAGCGCCTTGTGATTGACGGGAGTATGCTGTTTGACTTAGGTGTAACTACCTTGTTGTCCTTTGTAACGAACAGGAAGTTTGCACCGCCTGTTTCTTCAACCTTTGTTCGTGTTGCGGCGTCAAGGTACATATTTTCATCAAAACCCTCCTGATGTGCCGTAACAATAGCGTGCAGGCTCATTGCATAGTTAAGACCTGCCTTAATATGACCTGTGCCGTGAGGTGCGGCTCTGTCAAAATCAGAAACCTTGATTGTAATTGGCTTTGCGCCGCCCTTAAAGTACGGACCAACTGGCGTGGTAAAAATTCTGAATTGATACTCGTCGGCAGGCTTAACGCCGATAACAGCCGAAGAACCGAACATATACGGGCGGATATAAAGCGTTGCGCCTGTTCCGTAAGGAGGAACAAAGTCGGCGTTAGCTTTTACAACACTGCAAACCGCGTCAACAAATTTGTCCTTGGGGAATACAGGCATTTCAAGGCGCTTACAGCTATCCTCCATACGCTGAGCATTGAGGTCGGGTCTGAAAACAACAATTCTGCCGTCAGCCGTTGTGTAGGCTTTCATACCCTCAAAGCAGGTCTGAGCGTATTGAAAAACACCCGCACATTCGTTGATTGAAACTGTTGCGTCCTCGGTCATAACGCCGTCGTCCCACTTGCCGTCTTTATAATTTGCCACAAATCTTTCGCCTGTTTTAATATATGCAAAACCAAGATTTGACCAGTCAATGTTTTGTTTTCCCATTGTGATTACTTCCCTTCAAAGTTTATAACTTTATTTTAGCACCGAAATGCAGGTTTTGTCAACGATACTTGCAAAAATACGGACGTTTTTCAGAAATAAATATAAATCGGAGCAGAGCTTTGTTTTGCTTACGGCAGATAGCAAACAGTGCTGCCTGATATGTGCAGACAACTGCACATTAATTATTTTTCAGTTATAGAATTATAATTGGTGCTAATTGTAAAAGCATCAGATTGCCGCTGAAAAAATTGTAAAAAGGTATTGACAAAAGCTCGCATTATGATATAATAAATAAGCTGTACGATTTAACATATCACAGTAGAACTGCGCCAATAGCTCAGCTGGATAGAGCAACTGCCTTCTAAGCAGTAGGTCAGGGGTTCGAGTCCCTTTTGGCGCGCCAACAGTAGCAATAGAGTGATTTAAACAGCATTCAGTGTTGCTTAAATTACTCGATTAATAATTTAATATCAGTGTTTCGCTTTACGCTTTGCGATAAAAATGCATTTGTGAGCGTTAATACTGCCAGGCATTATCAGACTGAACTTCAGTTTTTCGACGGTATTCAATTTGTAGATGAAAAAAGAAAACCTGTATCCGCAGCCGGGAAGCAAAACAGATACAGGACTATTGACAAAACAACTTATTCCAAGTATTATAATACTTGATTTAGCCATAACATCACTAAGCACCGGTTATGCTTTATGATGGGGCGGCAGGTTGATTGGGAGTTGATTTGCCGACTATGGATTTTTCTATCCATCAAGTGCGTTATACATCTATTTACAGATATTGTCAATAACAAATTAAAATTGATAATATTTGATTTTTTGTTTAGAAATGCCGTTCACATATATGTGAACATTGTCAAATAATATCATAAAAAAGAACAGGCGGTGGACAAATTGTCCACCGCTCGATTTATTTCAGTTTAATGCTATTCTGTTGGAGCTTATCAATTTCGTCATATTTAATAAATCTTTCAAACATATCAATATTTATACTTCGGTGGTTTTAGTGAGATAATCCTGTAATGATTATCGCTGAAGCTGCCGTCTTTTTTTCTGATTCTGTATTTTTTTATTAAGCCGAGAATTAGAAGCTCTGAAATCGTTTTAATTACCGCAGAACGCTTTAATTTGAGTGAACGACAAATATATCTCATTATAACTGTTCCAAAATCGCTTAGAACGGCTCTCAGAGCATTTGCAGAAGAATAAATACATCCTTGTCTGCGCAGATGTTAAGTCAAGCTTGAAAATTCTGCGATTAACAAAAAAACAGTCCCGTCTGAGAACGGGAACATCGACATGGAAGAAGTTTTTCGGAAACTCGCAGACCCAAACCTCTCCGAAAAAGAGAATAGCGGCGAAAGCACAGATGAATAAGTAAAAACGATGCCGGACTGACACCAAAAGTGCAGGCAGTCCGGCATCTTTCACTTAGTTATTGACCTCCTCACCATCTATGAAACTTTCGGCGAGAGCTGCTGCAGCTTCACGCTCACGACGAGCCGCCAGGGCCTCTCTGCCTGCCGTTTGTTTAACTGCCATGGCTCACACCTCCTTGCCCATCTGATAGCCTTGCTTCAGCGCAGGATGTCCGGCGATCTCACCGGCGCCGTTCACACCGCCTGCAAACACTGTGCCCACCAGAGCACAGCGGGGGAAGCAGTCCACCCAGCCCTGCACAGCCTTCTCTGTGCCCGCAAAGGTTTCCGATGTGTCCTCTGCCGCTGTTGCAAGCAGATAGGCTTTCGTAAAGGCGTAGTCCGTATCGAACAGCGGGTTGGCCCGGCCCAGTTGCAGCGTTGGTGTTATTCGCTCGTTCTTCCAAAGAAAAAGTCACAGCGCACCCGCCGCCCGGCTCCCCGGACTATGCCCGGAGCCGCCGCTGTTTATCTGCGGAAAGAAGAATATCTCCTTTCATAAACCGAGACATTTTTTCATCATTTCCAAGTGGGGAAAATGAAAAAATCAAAAAGTTTTTTTCATGCGCTCAAGGCCACGCTTGATCGACTGGCGGACAGACTCCTCATGTACGCCCTCGGCCTCGGCAATTTCCTTGATGCTCTTTCCAAGAATGATGTGGGCATCAATCCTACGGCCCTGGATCTCCGGCAAAGAGTTGAGTGCGTTCCACAGACGGATGAACAGCTCCATGCGCTCCAGAAGTTCCTGGGGCGTTGGCTCATGCAGGCAGGCGGAATATTCGATCCCGTCATCGCAGTCCAGAGAATACTGCGCCTTATGCCGGGAGAGCCGCCGCTGGTAGGCCATTTCGTGCCGGGCATCGGACACAAACACTTCGGCTACCTCGTCAGAAACCTCGATAAACTGATCCTGTGTGTACCAATAATATAAATCCTTCAGATTGATTGTAGTCATAAATAAACCTCCGTTTCGGTGTTGGGTGGATGAGTGACCGAAACGGGGCTTGGCGGGGAGCGGCATCCCGGGGAGCCGCCCCGCACCTCGGGACAATTTGTCTCGAAGTACAAAAAAGCGCCCGGGCGACACAAAGCCGCACAGACGCATGAAATTATATATTCATTTATGTACTGCCAAGTTGCACACCGACCGCCGGATTGATCCTGCTGGGCAGGTGGGCTTTTTTTGACAGGTTAGGGGGATGGAAAATAAGCGAGAGCACAGCGACACCTCCATGTAGGGCCGCCATACTTCGTTAGGTTATATACTCATAAAGAAACGGCGGCTTGATAAACTCAAAACCGCCGTTTCCATTGCACCGCAGGCCATTCAACAACGGTTTCGTTGTGATGGCTCTGTGTCTGTGCGTCTGGCTCTTTTCAATATTTACTTAAATTGATCGATACGGCCCGATTGGATTGCCGCAAGATTACGAGCAATTTTTTCTTCCGGCCAATCCCACCACCGCTCTGTCAGCAACGCCGAAATAGTTGCATCAGAAAAGCGTTTTCGGATAGGTTTAGCCGGAACACCTCCTACAATGGTATAGGGCGGGACATCTTTTGTTACAACAGCTCTGGTGCCAATAATGGCACCATCCCCTATGGTAACTCCAGCGAAGAGCACGGCCTCATATCCAATCCAGACATCACTTCCAATAACAATATCGCCTTTGTTGTCCCATGCCTCGGTTATGTGGCTAACATCCAGCCCCCATTCCTCAAAGAAGATAGGAAATGGATAAGTAGCAAGTGAAGTCATGCTGTGGTTGGCGCTGTTGAACAAAAAACGAGCGCCACAAGCGATAGAGCAAAATTTACCAATAATCAGCCTGTCATGGTTAATGGGATAATGGTAAAGAATATTATTCTTTTGAAAATCAACAGGATCATTTACAAAGTCGTTATACATGGTGTAGTCGCCCACGATGATGCTGGGATCAGTAACGACATTTTTCAAATATACAGTTTCCCGATCTTTTGACCGGGGATAAATTTTTTGTTTGTCCATCATAATTCGTTATCCTCCTTAGAAATCAAGTCAGCCATGCGGATGACAGATAGTTTTGATTTTTTGACATTCACTAAAGTTTCCTGTTTACATTTCGTGCAATACAGTGGAAAATTGATAAGCTCTGTATCTGTCCTCACTCTAAGACGAGTTTTATTCCCACATATAGGACAGAGGAGCCATATTGCTTTATTTTTCAAGTAGTATCATCCTTTCAAAAAAAGAGGGCAACACAAATAAATTTGTGTGCCCCCTGCTGGGAAATTTAACAATAAAGACAGCAAAAGGCCACAAACAAAACATTGTTTGTGGCCTACATAGACTTATAGCCTAAGTCGATTCGTAAAAAGGGTACAAAAACCAAAGGTAGCCTATATCTACCTTGGCCTTCCCGTTTTACAAATTGACTTTCCGAAAAGGCTCCGCACAATGTTTTGCTTCATAAAATTGTGTGGAGCCGAAACCACCGCAGCGCTTCACGAATAACATCGTGCTCACCCCTTCCATAACTTGATAATTTCATTTTAAGCGTTTTTCATACAGTTGTCAAGTTTGCAAAATCTTTATATCAGCGCACGATATGAAATTAAATAGTCAGTAGTATGAAATTAGTAGTCGTTCAAATACTATAACATGAAATGTAAAATTACATTAGGTGATGTTATGAAGATAGAACGAGATGAACGACGATTTGATTTTCACGATATAGGGCTTGCCATCAAGCGGGCTCGGGAGGCCAGCGGGATGACACAGGAGCAACTGGCCTATATTGTTGACCGGGCTTCGAGGGATTCTGCCACTGTATGCTCTACTATAAGTCCTTGCAGGAATAAAAGAGCCGCCCGCGCAGGGCGGCGGAATGAAAAAACGCTGAAAAAGAAAAACAGAAAGGAGTCATTCTTATGACTGAACTAAAAATTACTGCTGCGAATTTTGAAAATGAGGTACTGCGTTCCGACAAGCCCGTCC
>OJAR01000445.1_pt1 | contig 13536 bp, 9 predicted proteins | sample 1589431 | NCBI WGS metagenome assembly OJAR01 (sample SAMN03283242) | human gut metagenome | biome: human-associated habitat; material: feces | host: Homo sapiens | place: Peru | collected 2012 | reverse complement strand
CGATCCGCACACAGCATTGCGCTGTCCGGTTTCCAAGGAGCGGGACGGCTTCCCGAAAGGGGAGCCGCAGGAGGTGCGCCGTTTCCGGCGCGGGGCTTACTCTAAGCCGGTTAAAGGGGATTGCAAGCCCGGTTGGCGAAATTTTCCGGAAAAAAACTGATGAAGTGGTTTTTCCGCGCCCTCCGGGGCCTCCCTCCACCCTCCTCCCTACTCAACGGAAGCCCACTGCAAAGTGACCACGCACTACCCTCTCCATTCTCCTCCCTAATCTCTACCAGGGTCCCCATGGTAAAGGTGCCCTTCGGGATGCGTCGCAACCGCAATTCCTTGGTGCGGCAAATACCGCGAGAGAGATCAGGAACAGCATCCGTGTGCCGTTTCTCACCTGTCTCCAAATCAACAACCAGATAATCCATTTTCCCTCCTATCCCATCCCTTCGGTAGCCCCAGGACTTACAGATAACCACACACGGGGCGGCATCCCCATTGGAATGCCGCCCCATTTATGGCCTATGTATTTATCTGTCCTTCAGGGGTTACTTGAGCATGACCTGCTTGAAGACCCCGCGGTTGTGGAAGGCGCCGTCGGTTGTTCCGAGATTTCTCTGGACAGGGCCGTTGGTATCCGTGGTGCAGACATTGATTTCGAGGACATTTGTCAACTCGAACTGGTCCAGCGGGAGCGCCATTTCAATGACCCATCCGCCCTCGACCTCTGCGGTCTTGGCCTCGTAGCTTGTGAGATTCCATGTAGCGGAGGCGGATGATCCAGACGCGTCGTAGAGTGAGCATGCGCGGTTAAAGACCACATGGGAGTACTTGCTGTCGCCGGTGCAGCTGATGAAGATCTCGAAGTCATCGTCCGCCCATGCTTCGCCATCCCTTGGGCGGACAGGGGCGTTCGGCGTATTGTCCTCGATTTTCGCCGCCACATAGAGCGTGTCGTGTTCCTCGTTTGTGCCGAGATACAGGAACGAGTGCCTTTCGGTGGCGGGTTTTCCGCTGATCGTGTTGAGTTGGATAGGCGTCTGGGATTTCCAGATTTCGTCATCCAGCTTGCCGTCGATGACGGGGATTCCCCCCTGGCTTGTTGCGACGACAAGGCCGTGTGTATTTGCATCCGCGTCATTGGTGGCCGTGATGTCCGCCACGGTGTAACCCTCGGGGATTTCCTTGATTGTCGAATCGAAGACGACGACAAGTTCCTGCTGAGGCTTGACGGTGATTGGATTTGAAGCGAGAGCCTCCCTGCTCCAGACGACACCGCCGTCGGGGGACTTGAAGATGCGTTTCTCCATGGGTGAGACAAGTGCGTATTCATCGGCGGCGCCCTCCCCCTTGAAGACTCCGTGGATGTCATTCGTCGTCAGGTTTTCGATATAGGCGAGGATTCTTCCGGACGCATCCGAACCCATGAGGACTGGCTCCACGTAGTTGCAGATCGGGGGCAGGATACTGTAGGTTTTTCCGCACTGCACAACGGGGATTCCGTCGACGACGTATTCCTTGAAATCCAGCGGGGAGGGTCCCTTGAATCCGCTGATGAACTTCTCGGCCTCAAGCCTTTCGTGGATGGCGTCGGACTCGGCGAGGTCGTCTCCGAGCATGATTCTCTGGAAGGCGAGGATTTCCTCCGATGAGACTCCGCATCTCATGAGGAACCTTTCCGCCTGTCGTCTGAGGAACTCTCCGTCTCCGTCGGGGTTTTCCTCTCCGAGCATCCTTGCGATCAGGGGTTCGATTGACGAGAAGTGCCTTGTGGAGTAGAAGCTTGTGAAGACATAGTCCCGGCGGATTTCATCGGGGTCGCATCCGAGGACGGCCTCCAGGAGGAATGCCAGGGTTCCCGTGCGGTCGGCGCCGGCGGCGCAGTGGAAATTAATCGGGTAGTTTTCGGGTTTTGTGAAGATTCTGAAGAGTTCCGCATAGTTCTTCATGCCATTTGCCGCATAGAGAGTCGCATAGAAGAGCGCGGGGACATTCATGTATTCGACCTGGCCTGGATCCAGGTCGGGGGCGATTCCCGACGCCTCGCCGCCCTTCCAGCGCAGATCCAGCTCGGTCTTGATTACAACAGGATTGAAGACTCCGCTGTTGGGCACGGGTTTCTCACTGCCCGTGAACTGGCCTGTGCGGTAGAGTTTTCCGTATGCAAGGCGGCGCCCCTCGGTGCCCCTCATGCCGCCGATGTCACGCACATTCAACCGCGACTGCCAATAGAGGACATTCACCATTGTATCCTCCACAGTGAAGCTGCGGACGGGGCTTTCAGCCAGGATTCCGTCGGAGCCATCGAGGGCGCAGACCTTCCAGTAGTATGTGCCGCCCGGCTGGAGATTGTAGAGAGTGAACCCGTTCTTTGCGGAGAAGCTCTTGGCGTCAGCCATGTCGTCATTTTCGGAGACCTGCAGGACGAAGGACGCGGCCGCGTCGTCTCCCGCGTATTTCCACTCGAACTGGATGCCCTTCGGCTTCGATGCGGGCGTCTCCTGGGAGATGCGTTTCATGAAGATTGAGTCCTCCCAGAGTTTTCTCACCTGGTCGATGGGAAGGAACATGGCGAGGCGCTGGACCGTCGAGAGCTGCGAGACCGTCGACTTGTCATCGGGGGCGCGGAGCTTGACAGAATTTGCGGCGAATGCGAGTCCTGTGTTCAGGACAAGCGCCAGAAGGGCGAATCTTAGGAATTTCGACATGATGTCAGCGATTGCGTGTCTTGTATTTGGATTGCAACGAATGAGGTGGAGAATTGACGACATCCATAGAATAGGGCGACAACCGGATTCCACTGGACTCTCTTGGCATAATGTACTCGTCAAGCGAAAGAAATCCACAGGATTATGGACTCAATATCCATCAATTTCCCGCTTCGGCGCTCGACATCGCCGGAATACCCGTGCACACTTGCCGGCATCCGCATCATTGGAGCCTGCCTAAGGAGTCCATCCAGGCGAGTAGATTCTGTCAAGTTCAGGAAAGTCTGTTGGCGTTGTCAAGCCCGCCTGGGCACTTTTCAGGAGTTTTTTCACGAGGCGGACTGCCCTGCCCCGCTCCCCGGACGGCACCCAGGAGGGATATGGAAGCCGTTCGAAGTCCTTCGCCTGAATATTCCGGGTGTGGTTGAGAACACCTTTGAGAAGACAGTTTGCGAGGGACGTCAAACACCACCCGAGGATGAAGAAAAGCTCCTCCCTCGGAACGCCCGGGCGCAGAAATGCGCATGGTGCGCCGCAGTCTAAAACCATCCCTGGCGGAAGATATCTCATATACATCCTTGAGGCGGAGAGACTCCAGGTGAGCCCCTCGCGCATGAAAAACCGCCGGCCGCCGACTCCCCGGAGATACCAGGGGCCGTTGCGCTTGGCGGTGAGGAGCGCATCCCCGTTGTCCTTCCAGAAAACCACCCAGCACGGGGGACTCCAAAGATATGCGGAGACGGCCTTGTTATACGGGGCGTAGTCGGGGTCTGGAAGCTGGACAACCCGCGGAGGGTCAAGCACATCGGTCCGAAGCACCCTGACGGTCGCACCGTCCTTCTCCGCCTCGGAAACCACCCTTCTGCGAGACGCGGAGAGACGCCCCCCCCGTGCCAGCTTCTCCTCCCGTTCAACCGAGACAGGTGCCTCCTCAAAGGAGAAACGGAGTGGCTCGAGAATTGTGCCGTCTGTCCGAATTTTCCTAAGAAATCTATTGTTGTCACCTATTGTCATGCCTGCCGTTGCGACCATCTTCTCCCCGACGGACGGGTATTTGAAGAATTGCGCAAGCGACGCGGATGTGCGCCAGCTATGGTTTGGCGTTCCTTCCACTGCCTCCAATGGAATTTGCTTCCCTTCCACGGTCAGCGTCGGGGGCGTTCCATTGTGGAAGACGAGAAGCACCATCCGCCGTGTGAATTCGCCGAAGCACCCATCTTCGAGACGGTGGACCTGGACGCTTCCGAGGTGGTTCATGAGTCGTCGCAGCCCCGCCATCGAGCCTATAGAGAGTATTGTGTCGCTGCACAGGAATGCGAGCCTTCCCCCTGGGGCGAGCAAGTCGATGCACTTTACGAGGAAGTATGCATAGGATTCCCGCTTGATTTTTCCGAAGTCGCGGAATCCCAGGACTCCATCGAGTCGCGCGGCGATTTCCGTGTCGAAGGCGGCTCCGAAGGGTGGATTTCCGATGACCAGGTCGTATTTCGTGGAGTTTTCCAGTGTCCGGAGGTATTCCCTTCGGTCGAGTGCGGAGCCTTCCAGGCATCCTTGAGGCATCCAGCGGAAGAAATCCGCGCATGCCAGCGTATGCGGGAGGCGTTGTCCAGTCATCCTCATCCAGTTTGCGGCGGCCTCCCCGTACGCCACGGGATCGATTTCGCATCCATCCAGATGTCTTTCAGCCCATTCCGAGGCATTTTCGGGGGCGATTGCCTCCAGAAGCGCCGTCAGGAATGCGCCATTGCCGAAGGAGGGTTCAAGAATCCTGTCGGAGGCTTTTGCGTCAACCAGCGAGACCACCTTTTGTGCAAGCGGGACAGGCGTGAAATATTGCCCCAGACGCTGTTCCTTTGGGCGTTTCTGCCTGGCCGTGTTCATATTCTTCGCATCCGGCGGAATTATCGGCGTCGTCTCCAGGCGACCAGGATTGCGGCCATGGCGAGCAGTCCGGGCGTGAGCAGCATGTTCCAGAGTGCGACTCCCCTTTCAAGGCGGTCGATTTCGCCCCGGAACTGGAACAGGACCTCCCGTTGGCGTTCCTTCAGGCGTTGCTGCTGCCGCGCATCCTCCTCTGCCAGCAAGTCGAGCTGGCGCTGGACCTCGGGGTCATCCTGGGAACGGCCGTGCAGAAGCGCCCTGCCCCGGGCACGCAAGTCCGCATTCTCCTGGTATGCCTCCGCATCCAGCTCCTGGATTCGCTTCTCGACCTTCCTTCCAAGCTCCTCGATTTTCGTGAAGGTGCGGGGTTTCGCGCCACGCGACCGCAGCCGGAGAAGCGTCACGTCATCGCACAGCGACTCCACCGAATTCAGGAGAAACGCCGCATTGTCATTAAGCGGGATTTCCCTGTCGGCTCCCATTGCATCGGTGGTGAGATTGACGCAAATCGAGTCATGGAGCCAGTCGGCGTCGCCCACGAGAATCGCACGCCCTCCACTGTCCTCGGAGATTTGCAATGCCAGCGGGTATTCCCTGTTGTCAGGCTTGAAGTCCGTCAATATCGCCGCCGCATCCCGCTTTGCCTGGTATGTCAGGAGCGCCTGGGAATCGGGAGTGGAATGCGCCAGTACCGTGGCCGTGGCATCCTGGGATTCCTTGACATCGAAGTATCCTCCGCAGAAGAATGTGAGGGACGAAAGATGGGACGTGACGGGGGAATCGCCGGAGAGCTGCGCCTTCGACACTGTGACAAGCGTCGGAATTGTCTCGATTCCGCGCCTGCTGTCAGTCATTGGCGATGCCAGGGCCCTGTCCGCCACCACGCGTCCCTTCTCGAAGTCGACTCCCCATCGTTCCGCAAGCATTTCGGGGAGTTCCGATGCACGTGTAAGCCTTGTCAGGCCGTTGATCTGCGCTTCGACGCGGCTTAGCGGGTCAAGGGCGGCGAAGACCCCGCCCCCCGCGTCCAGGAAGTCCGCCGTCCAATCCAGGAACTCCTGGGACATCTCCTTCGGGTGCAGGAGGATGAGTGCATCGAGGGAGTCCTCGGGAGGCGTCTTGCCGTCCAGTTCCACAACCTCGAATTGCTCCTGGAGTTTCTGTATGCTCCACCAGGCTGGAGTGAGGGTCCTGCTCTCCATGTTGATTTTTTCGAGGACAGGCAGCGTGCTGAAGAGTCCGACCCGGCGCTTTCCCGTGCGTTGTGCCGCGGAGATTGCCCGTGCCAGTTCGTATTCCAGGGAGCTTCCCTCGGATGCATCGAGCCACGGCAGGACGACCGTCTGGCCGCGTCCCTCCCCTGTCGGCCTGACGACCGCCCCGAGGAACCAGAGGTCTCCCAGGCCTCCGATTTGGGGCTTCAGCCCCAGCGCGGCCGCCTTGTCCTGGTCTGCGGGGGAGTCCGGATGGAATTCGCGAAGAGTGAGTGTTCCCTTGCTGTCGGCGCTGAATTCACGCAGGAGTTCGCGGACTCTCGCCGCGTGCCGCCGTGTGACTGCGGAGATTTCGGGGTGGTTTTGGGAGTAGACGAAGAGGATTTCGGCTGGATTTTCCAGTGACGCGAGGATTTCGCGGCTTCCCTCGTCGAGTGTGAAGAGCCTGTCTGCCGTGCAGTCGATTCTGCCGTGCAGTTTGTCGGCAGCCGGAATCAGTGCGAAGAGTGCGATGGCAGTTGCTGGCAGGAGGAGGGATTTTCGGCGGCGGGGTCCATGCCTCATCCTGAGCCTGAAGACAGCCAGGAGGAGCCAGGCCGAGGTCGTTGCTGCGAAGAAGTATGCCTCCCGCCATCCGACGCGGCCGCTGGTGAATTCCTCGAAGTGCCCCGACAACCCGCTTGTCGAAAGGAAATGCATTAGTTGCGGCGGGACTCCCCACTTGAGCAGGAGGAGGTTCATGGGGCGGAAGCCGGCGAGGATGACTGCGAGGCCGACGAAGAGCGCGAGGAGGAAGCTGACGAGCTGGTTTGCCGTCCAGACGCTGGCGCACTGTCCCATTGCCAGGAAGAATCCTCCTGCGAGCAGGCATCCGAGATACCCCGTGAGGATTGGTCCCCAGTCAGGATTTCCGAGCAGTGCGCATGTGACGGGGAATGGCGCCGTGCATGCCAGTCCGACGAGGAGGATTGTCATTCCCGCGGCGAACTTGGAGAATACCAGCGTCGCAGGCGAGAATGGCAGCGTAAGGAGGAGTTCGGCAGAGCCAGACCGGTATTCCTCGGTCCAGGTCCCCATTGTCAATGCGGCGCAGAGGAAGAGGAAGAGCCATGGCTGCCATACGAAGAACCCGTCCAGGCTGGCGGAATTCCCGTCGATGAATCCACCGATTGTAAGGGTGAGGACTCCTCCTACAAGGAGATAGAAGACTAGCATTGCGGCGGCCAGGGGCGTGGCAAGCATCCGCCATAGCTCTCGTCGATATGATACGCAGAAGGAGCCCATTGTCTTTCGGGAGTCAGGATGTCGGGGAGGAGGATTTGTCCCCGCGGCGGGAATTGTCTCCCAGGAACCTCTCCTCCAGATTGTCTGGGACGGGGCCGTCGTAGGCGAGGACGCCCTCGCGGAGCATCAGCACGCGGTCGCAAATCAAGGGGACTTCCTCCAGCAGATGCGTCGAGACAATCAGCGTATGCTTGGTGCCGAGGCTCTTGAGAAGCGCCCGCGCAGACGCCTTCTGGACTGGATCCAGCCCGTCGGTGGGTTCGTCAAGCAGAAGAAGCCGTGGCCTGTGGACGAGCGCCTGCGCCAGCCCGAGCCTCCGCCGGTATCCCTTCGAGAGCTGGTCGCAGATTCTGTGCGCCACATCCCCCAGGGCGCACTCCTCGACCACAGAGTCCACGGCTTCCCGGAGGCCTCTTCCCCGAAGCCCCTGGGCGGCGGCCATGAAGGAGATTGCCTCACGGACGCGGAAGCCCGTGTGCGACGGCGCGTTTTCGGGAAGATACCCCAGGGAGTGGCGTGTTCCGGATTGTCGGCAAGCGCCATGCCGTCCAGGACGACCTCCCCCGAGTCGGCGGGCAGGAACCCTGCCACAATCCGCATGAGAGTCGTCTTTCCCGCGCCATTGCATCCAAGGAGCGCGACTACCTGCGGCCCGTCTGCCGAGAAACCGACGCCCTTCAGCACCGGCACTCCGGAAAAGGACTTCTTGAGGTCGTGGACGATGAGGGCGGGCTTATTCTCCATCATCGCCAGCCCCCTCATCGTTGAGGCCGCCAATTTCGTTGGCATAGCCCTTCATCATTCTTGCACGGGATGTGTCGTTCATGCTTCTCAGGATGGCCGCCAGCATGTGGCCGTCGGGCGGCTCGCCCTTGCCGTCCGCGAATGCGCCCTCCTCCGAATCCCCCGGGGAATACGCATGGTCTGCCGGAGACGCGACACGGGTCTCCACATCCAGGTCCTGCTCCTCCCAGGGCAGTTCCATGCTGTCGCTCCATTCGGGTCCCGTCGGGGCGCCCTTGATTCCTTTGGCGGTCAGCGGCTCGATGAATGGCTCCGAGTATTTCCGGACATCGTCGAAGAACTCGTCGGGCATCAGCCCCAGCGTCGCTAGTTTCAGCAGCTTGTCTTTTGACATCTTCGGGAAGCATCCGAGTTCCTGCCCGAGCCAAAGGTCGGAAATGAGCTGCGTCGCCTCGTGCTGGTTGATTTTGCGCAGCTTGCAGATAAGCAGCTTTGCGCGGATGAACGAATTCTCCAGGTCGTTGCGGACGACCTCTGAGCCGCGCACCCTGTCACGCAGGAAGAGTTCGCACTTTTCCATGCAGGAGGCGATTCGGTCGAGTTCCTTGACGCGGCCCGCGGTGTCCGCCTCGAAAAAGTGGAGGTCGTCCAGTTCGATGAACTGGCATGTGGAGGGGTTGACCTGCCAGAGCCCCGGCGCCGGATTGATGGTGAACGTGGAGGTGGACTCCATTATCGCCTCGCCATCGAAGGCCTGTATGGTGCGCCTGAGTTCCTCGTTGCTGGCGGCTCTGGAAAGCAGGGGGAGATGGAGGAATTCCATGGGGATGATGCCGTCGCCGCCAACGAATGTGGCCGGATGGAAGTATCCAAAGGACGGGTCGACGAAGAACGCGACGCACTTCTCAAGGCGTGCAAGGAATTCCCTGGCCTGCTTCAGGTTTTCCTTGTTGCTGCCGGGAGGGCCTCCGAAGTGCGCCACAAAACTGAAGGAACGGTGCGGGCTCCCCCCCCAATTGTCGCATTCGACATAGACGGAGCCGTTTTCGGAGAAGAGCGTATGGTCGTTCAGGTTCCGGCTTCCGTTGCGGAAGAGGGGATCCTTCGCAAGAATCCCGTTGAGCCGCTCGAAGTAGTCCTCGGCGGTCGCGTCTTCGCCCATTCCCGGAACGTCGACGATTGTGCGGTAGACGGCCACTGAGGAGCCGAGCCGCACCTGGGGGCGGTCCTCCGCGAAGGGAATCCACTGGAGGAGCGCCGCGGAGTTCTGCGACCAGGGGATGTGCCTGCTGGACTTGGAGATGTATTTCACTGCCGAGGAGACCGAGTTCCTGGCGGGCTTCGCGTCATGCATCATCCCCTCCGTGAAATTCCTGCGCAGCGCATTGATTTCGTCGCGCAGCAATTCCACCCTCCCGACGGCTCCCATGGCAAGTGCCGTCTCATAGTTGAGAATGGATTTCTCGAACAGGGCACTCTCCTCGAGGTGGGTTCGGCCAAAGTAGACAGGCAGGCGGCCATCGCCGTCGTAGTAATCCATCGAACCGTGGTTGAAGCCCATCCGCAAATAGAACCTGGCGAAGTCCCCCCTGAGGATGCCCAGGCAATGGCCGCACTTCCTCTGCTTGCCGTCGCCATTCACCCTCTTCTCGACCTCATAGCCGCAATGGGGGCATACCAGGGGGCGGGGAGGTTCGGCGGCCGCCGACTTGAGCTGGCTTATCAACGCATTGCAGGTCTCCTTGTCACCCGTAAGGACAAATTCGACGATGCGGTCGACGTTTGGTTCGGGCGCGCCGCCGCTCTCACGGGCAAACTCGAAGAGCTTCTCCCGCAGGATGGAGGGGGCATTGTCCTCCCGCGCAATGTTGAGGGCGCACATGAGGCAGATGTTGCGCACGAAGACATTCGGTTCCCCACCAATCACGCGGATGCGGATTCCCGCAGGAAGGCTGTGGCATAGTTCGCATCGTTCTGACATCGGAGGAAAAACGGCTGGGTGAAGTTGTTTCGGAAAACTGAGCGGGAGGAAGCGTCGGCGGGCTGGGATTGACAGTGCAATGCCGCGCAATGTTCCAGACACAGGGGAAACCCCCCGCCTCCACGCGGAAACGCTACGCCCCCAAAAGCGCGTCAAGGGACTCGATGACACCCTCGGGGGGAAGCGCGCGCATGCACTTGTACCTGCGGTAGCCAGCCCAGGGACATTCACGCTGAAGGCAGGGACGGCAGTCCACATCCGCAATGCGCAGCTCCCAGGGCGCGCCAAGGGGTCCCGTCGCCACGGGGTCCGTGGAGGCGAAGATTCCGACCCCGCGGGTGCCCAGGGCGGCCGCAAGGTGCATCGCGCCTGAATCGTTGGCCACCGCCGCGTCAACATTCGCCAGGACGCTCATAAGCTCGGGAAGCGTGGTCCTGCCGCCTAAATCCAGACACCCCGACGCCGACGAGGCGATTTCACTGGTGATTCCAGCCTCGCTGCGGGCGCCCACAAGGACTATCCGCCTCCCGCGCTTCAAAAGGGCCTCCGCAACGCGTATGAAATTCTCGGAGGGCCACTGCTTGGCTGGACCGTAGGCGGCGCCCGGAGCCAGGGCGACAAAGCCCGCACCCCTGCGGATGCCAAGGCTCTCGGCGTATGCACCGTCAACCCGGAGACTCGGCGAATCGGCGGTGAAGTCAATCGCCCCAAAGGGCCTCATCAGGTCAAGATACCAGGAAAGCTGGTGCCACTTCCCCTCGCCCTCGTGGCGATGCCACTGGGGAATCGCATCGGTCAGCATCCAACCACGGAAGTTCCCCCTGCGGCCAAGACGGCGCGGAATTCCCGCACGGTAGAAGTCAAGTGCGGAACCAAAGGAGTTCGGGAGGACGACCCCAAGTCCGAAGTCCTTCTCCTGCAAGATGTTACGCTCGTCAATAGCCATCCGCTTGCCAGAAAACGGGATGACTCCGTCAATCCACGGGGCGGCTGTCCACAGCGGGGCTAGCCCTGCGGGTGCCGCCGCCCAGAGAGGGACTCCCTCCGGGAGGACTCTGCGGAGCTGCCATGTGGCGGGCAGCGTCATGAGTATGTCGCCCAGCCAATTTGTGGACCGTAGGACGACGCCGCCCCTCCAGTCAACCCCGCCCAGCGATGGGGCGGCATAGTCGAACCTTATGACCTCTGGCTTGTATGGCATGGCTGTCGCAGCGCGCCCCTATCGGTTGAAGGTCTTCAGCAGACGCGAGAGGACGCTTCGCAGGTTCTTCCTTTCGACGATTGCATCGATGAATCCGTGCTGGAGGAGGTACTCCGAGCGCTGGAAGTTTTCGGGAAGCTTCTGGCGCGTCGTCTGTTCAACGACTCTTGGCCCTGCGAATCCGATGAGCGCCTGGGGTTCCGCGATGATGACGTCGCCCAGCGACGCAAAGGATGCGGTGACTCCCCCCGTCGTGGGGTGCGTCAGGATGATGATGAGCGGAAGCCCCTCCTCGTCATGCCTCTCGATTGCGGCGGCGGTCTTTGCCATCTGCATGAGGGAATATGCGCCCTCCTGCATTCGCGCGCCGCCGGAGGCCGTCACGATTACCAATGGCAGCTCCCGCTTGGTCGTCCACTCCGCAAGCCGCGTGATTTTTTCACCGACCACGGATCCCATGCTCGCCCCCATGAACCTGAAGTCCATAACCGCGAGCCCGAAGCGGTGCCCCTCCAGCCACGCCTTCCCGGTCACGACGGCCTCCTCAAGGGCTGTCTGCGCACGGGTCTCCTTGAGCTTCTCGGCATACTCCCCGTCACCCCCGAAATTCAGCGGGTCAAGCGAGGAAAGGCGCGCGTCAATCTCGGTGAACCCCTTCTCGCTGTTGTCAGTCAATTGCAGAATCCTCTCCCACGCCGTCAACGGAGAATAGTGTCCACAGGAGGGGCAGACGTTCATGTTCGCGTTGAGGGCACGGCGGTAGATCACCTCGCCGCAGGCCTTGCACTTGGACCAGAGCCCCGGCGGAATCTCCTTGCGCTCGCCCTGGCTGAAAGATACTGTTGTGTCATTGATGGACATGCCCGTAATTTAACCTGCTGGCGTGAAATGGAGCCCGTTGGACGGCCAGAGATGCCCCAAAGGGTTAGATTAACCGAAGTTCTCTCAGAGTGGAGCCGATTCGGACGCCACTCTTTTCAAAGGAGCAAGGTACAAAAATGAAAGTCATCATCCAGAAGAACTACGACAAGATGTGCGAGTGGGCGGCAAATCACATCATGGCCGCCATCAATGGCCACAAGGGCGACAAGCCCTTCGTGCTGGGTCTGCCGACGGGCTCCTCCCCCATCGGAGTCTACAAGCGCCTGGTGGAGGCGAACAAGGCGGGAAAGGTTTCCTTCAAGAATGTCGTCACATTCAATATGGATGAGTACGTTGGGCTTCCCCGTGAGCATCACGAGAGCTACTGGTTCTTCATGCACGACAATCTCTTCAACCACATCGACATTCCCGCCGAGAACATCAACATTCTGAACGGCATGGCCGATGACCTGGAGGCTGAGTGCGCCAGATACGAGGCTAAGATCGCATCCTACGGCGGCATCGACCTCTTCCTGGGAGGCAGCGGAGTCGATGGACATATCGCGTTCAACGAACCATTCACCTCGCTCAACTCCAGGACTGGCATCCGCGACCTGACGGAAGACACAAAGATCGCAAACTCCAGATTCTTCGACAACGACCCGGAGAAGGTGCCCTCGCGCGCACTCTCCGTCGGCGTTGGGACAGTCACCGACTCACGGGAAGTCCTGCTCCTGATCAATGGGCACAACAAGGCACGCGCACTCAAGGAGTGCGTCGAAGGAGGAGTCAACCAAATGTGGACCATCTCCGCACTCAACCTCCATAACAACGCATACATCGCATGCGACGAGATGGCGTGCGGCGAACTCCGCGTCGATACATACAAGTACTTCCTCGACGTCTACAGGAGCGAACGCATCTAATACAGTCGCGTCAGGAAGATAATACGACAAAGGTCCATGGGGCGCGGGTCATTGCGTGCACTGTGGACCTTTTTTTACGCCCTGCCCTCAAGGGGAGGAGGCAGCTGCCAGAATATCGATGGCTCCCCGGGAGAGGTCCCTCAGCTTGGCCGCAAGCTCCGCGACCCGTTCCCGGGGGATGCTGCCGGCTATCATGACCCCCTCGCCGTCGTAGTTCTCGGCGGCGACTGTGAACCCGGCCTCCTGGAGGATGCGCCTCCCCTGGTCGAGAATGGCGTATGGCAGGCGGAATTCAAGCTGGCTAGTGGCAATGCGCTCCCGCGTCCTGGCACTGGCAATCACGCCCTTCGCAGCCTCGGAATACGCGTGGACAAGGCCGCCTGTCCCCAGTTTCGTTCCGCCAAACCACCGCGTGACCGTCAGGACTGCCTGTGAAATGCGGCTGCCCTTGAGAACCTCCAGAACCGGCCGCCCTGCGGTGCCCGATGGCTCCCCGTCATCCGAACACCCCAGGATGCCTGCGTTCTCGCCAAGGGACATCGCGTGGACGACATGGCTGCAGTCGGGATATCTCTGACGCTGCGCCGCAATCACGCCCTTCGCCTCGTCGGGGGTAGTGGCATGGAAGAGCTCCGCGACAAACCGCGACTTGCGGTCAATTAGCGTATATGGTTCTGCCTCAACCAATTCAAGCATCGTCGCAGCATATCTACTTCTTATCGTCCCCGTCGGGTAGCGGCTGGGCGGG
>OJAR01000442.1_pt1 | contig 13569 bp, 9 predicted proteins | sample 1589431 | NCBI WGS metagenome assembly OJAR01 (sample SAMN03283242) | human gut metagenome | biome: human-associated habitat; material: feces | host: Homo sapiens | place: Peru | collected 2012 | reverse complement strand
GCTACAGCCTGAGCGTCTACCCCGTGCCCGCCACCACTGCGGTAACCGTCACCAGCCCCGAGGCTATAGAAAGCGTACGCATCTTCTCGACAGCGGGCGCCGAAGTGGCACGCGTGGCCGGCGAAAAGGACTACACCCAAAGCGTGGACGTCTCCACCCTGGCCCCGGGCGTGTACATGCTCGTAGTCAACGAGCAGGCCCCCCTGCGTATCGTTAAGAAGTGATTGATACTTTGATATATGCGGCCGTGCCGACCGAGGTTGGCACGTGCCCGCAGGGCCACCGCTCGCTTGTGCGAGTGAAGCCCTAAGAAGCAAGTAATTAATAGAATTACTTAGTACTGCAGTGATGCAGCACGCATCTTAAAAAAAAACCACTGAAAAAGTGATTGATTGATCAACCTGAAATGTAGAATGCAATATTGTTAAGGGCTCCGCCGACCGCCGAGGTTAGCGGAGCTCGTTTTTTTATTATTTTGGCACTTTTTGTGCTGTATATGCGGAATAATGCTTAACTTTGCAGGCCCAAAATCAGGCTCAATGCTTGATATAACATACCTTGACTTTATTGCATTATGGGCACGGACGGCAAAAACGTCCGCGAACCGATTATCAAAAAGCCTCCAAGCCGGAGGCCATTCTACAACCTCCCGGAGTATAGGCCCGAGGCACGCACGACCAAACGCCGCCACCGCTGCCACAAGACCGCCCCGCGGCACACCACACACATAAAAAGTTACAGAGCACGCATCCATCCACATTCGTGGCATCGCGTGCACAAGTCCTCGCATTAGCCCGGGCAAGACAACCGACATCGACTGACAACATCCGACATCGACTGACACCGACTGACAGCTCCTGACAAGACAGGACTAAGCACGCATGAAACACTATACAAAGCACTACGCTTCCCCTCGACAACCTATGGCTTAGAGCAGCTTGGACCGGTATAGAGCAGCTTGGACCGGAACAGCGTGAAAAACTCGGAACAAACATTAACTACATTTCATAATATGAGATTCAAAAATGCATTCTTAACACTGATGGCGTTTATCACGGCGCTCGGCTCCTCGGTGGGAGCCTCCGCCGAGGCTTTCACCATCCCCGCAGGGGCCATCACCTACTGCAAGAAAAACGTCTCCCCGGTCAACGCCTGGTGGCCGAACAACGGCAACACCTCCGGCAACGGCAATGTTTGTGCCGCCGGTCTGACCGTTTTCAACAACCAATTGTGGGTGTTGACTCAAAACGGAAAAATGGGCACGAAATCATCTTACAAGATTAAGGTGCTCAACAGCACCACTTTTGCCCAAGAAGGCGAAGCAAACATGAACGGCGTTGACAATACCATTGACGGGTCTGAAGGAGGGAGCTACTATGCCGCACTATTAGGTATGACCCGTATGGGCAATTCGGTCGTTGCTATGAATTGTCCAAGCAGCAGCACCCAAAATACCAAGATATATTGCTGGAGTAGTGCCTCAAGTGCACCAATATACCTTTTCAATGACAAAATTGAGAACCGAGTAGACTGCTCAGGAAATCCAAGACTTAATCCATACCAAGGATTTGGAGCATGGGGTACACCCGATGACGGCAGGATATACATGATTGCAACGAAAGGAATCGCCATAGATCGATTGCTCGTCTTCACCATCAAGGACAAGCAGACGACCTCCGTCAAGGAAATCAAATTAGCCAAAAGCTTAGGCTCTGACTGGAATAACGTCAGCATAGACCCGATGGATGACGGCACGGTGTGGATTACGTCTTTCAACAACACATACGGCATCCACTTTAATGCCGACGGAACCGTAAAGGAGGAGCTCTCCGCCAACGGTTTAGGTTCAATCCACGGCACCGGCCAAAAGTTCTTCACCTTCAAAGGCCGCAAATTGTCCTTGAATATGAACTGTTCAAGCGGCACCACTGCGCCCAAACTCTCCCTCATCGACTACACCGATGGCGTGGCCAACGGCAAGAACATTATCACCGACGCTCAGCCGACACTTTCGAGCAACGACCTGAGCCCTATGGGCTTCACCTTCTGCGATTACGACATCAAGGAAGCCGACCGACATCTGGTGCTCTACGGCGTCGACCCCGATGGCGGCATCGTCCGTGTCGAGTACAAAGACGACCGCAGGCCTGCAACCGTTACCGGCTTCACCGCCACGGCAAGGTGGGAGGGCACGTCCCAGAAGGTCGACTTGAAATGGAACGCAGCCGACAAAGCCACTTCGTATCAAGTGTACGACTGCACCAACTCGCCCGAAACCAAGGTATATGACGGCAATGCCACCTCGAAGACACTTGTTCTGACCACCGGTACGGGCAAGCAGCACAAATACCGCATCATAGCCGTCAACGCCGAAGGCACAAGCGCCACAAGCACCGATGCCTCGACTTACGATGCCGGCTTCGGCGACATCGCCCTGACCGCCTCCATCGACCCGACAGACGCCACAGCCACGGCACACCTCGAATGGAGTACCCCGGCATACGGCACTATCAAGAACTTCACCGTGGTCAAGGTAATCAAAAAGACACCCGCCGGCGGCACCGCCACCACCACGACACAAGACCTCGCCACCATACCCGCCAACACCACCAAATACGATGTGGCCAACTACTCGCCCTTAGGCTCGGAAAACGAGAACGGCGTTGTAGTCACCGTGGAGACCTCGCTGATGGTACGCGCCACTATGAACCAAACCATCACCACCAAGGACGGCGAAAAGACCAATTCCGTCACCTCCAACACCGTAGCGCCTAAGGCCTCCGCCGCCCCCTACTTCACTTCCGTAGATACCTATAAGGGACGCCGCACCGCCGCCCTGGCATGGGAAGTGGCCTCGACGGAGAACCTCGACCACTACGAATTATTCCGCGACGGTATCAAGATTCTGAACAATTACAACGGCGGCTCGTATATCGACACCAACCTTCCAGACGGCACATACTCCTACGTGATTGTGGCTTATTGGAAAGACGGCAGCGTCACGCGCTCGACATCGGTATCCGCTACCATCAAGCACGCCGATGACGTAGCATCGTACGTCCTCGACACCGTATACAACTACCCTATCATGACCGAGGACGAGTGGAACAAGGCCGGTAAGCCCACCGATGCAGTAGTGGCCAAAGGCCTGTTTGCCAACGCCAAGACGCCGTTAGGTGCATACGGTGCCCCCGGCGACATCTACCGCCAAGCCCAGTACTACAACGGCAAGTGGTACATCGCACAGCTGACCGCACGCACCGAGCCCAACGCCGCCGGAGCACTAACGAAAACAGAACCGCATCTTAAATATATACCCAATAACTATTGGGATCTGCCCAGCGGTGTAACATCCGAAAAGTATAAAAACGATTGGGGCGGCGGCATTAAATCTATCGGTGCCGATGCAGCCACCATCAAGACCATCGGCGACAACCTCCACACCGAAGTCGGCACCTGGGGCCTTGAAAACCAGTTTGTGGCCGTAGACGAAGGCGGTAATAAATGGCGTCGCGCCACACACTCCGCAGCCTTCTCCGATGAAAACGCACTATTCTACCGCCCGACAGCATACGTACATGGCAACGAAACAAGCGAGACCGAGCTCAGTTACAACGGCAAACACTTCTCCAATATGGAGACCGACTATATCAATTCGGAAGCCGGCAAGGCCGCAGTAGCCGATTTCAACGCCAAATACGGCGGCAAGTTGGCGTGCGACAAAAGTCTTCAGTACTACCGTACACACTACATCTCGGCCGGCGGCAACGCCAAAAACGGCACGGGCTTCCTGCTGATGTCCATGAACCGCTCGGCTGATGTCTTCCGCATCAAGATGAACGGCGGCACCGTCACAGCCGTGGACAAATTCACCGCACCCATCAGCGAAATCGCAGCCCTCGGTCGCGACATCAATACACTGGCTTCCACCGAGAACTATTCCTACCCCATAGCCGGACGCCAAGCCTTCATACAGACCGTACGCGGCATCGGCACATGGTACGTAGACGCCAACGGCAAATACACCCTGATGTTCTCGAACACAGCCGATATCACCCAGTGCGGCGGCGTAACCTTTACGTACAACAACGAATTCTTTGTACTACACTCCACGACTATCAACAGCAACAGCCCCGGCAACTTCCGTATCGACATCGCACAATGCAAGAACGGCGAGAATTACACCACCATCGTGCCCTCCAAGGACAACCTCATGCCCACGGTAGCCAACAAATTGGACGAAAGCACCCGGTTCGAAGCCGGCAACTCCAACGCAAGCTGGTACGGCGCCGAGTATAACAAGAACGAGAACTGCATATACATCTATCAGTACGTTCCGGGCGTGCGCTTTGCCAAGTACCGCCTGTACATCAGCGTGCAGTACCCCGATGTACCCCCGACATTGGACATCACCACCGGATACAATGGCGCCAAGACCGACATCACACACTTTGACTCGAAGATTACATGGCGGCGTCCCGGCACCAACCACGATTACGGCCTGAGCGAAAACGCCGATGTCATAGTCGACCACTACGAAGTGTCGCTCAAGGACAAGTCCGGCAACATCATACAAGCATGGAACGAGCCCGATGTCACGAAAGCCGACCACACGTTCACCCTCGAGTACAGCAAGACCGCTTCGGGCGAGTACAACCTCGATTCGGAGAAATACACCGCCGAAATTGTGCCCATCTACAAGCGCAAGAAAGACGGCTCCATCATCCACGGCGCCGCTAACTTCGCAGTGGACAACAACGACTACCCCGCAGCCATAGGCGAAGCCAATGCCTACGCCTACCAAGGCTCGGGCAGCGCTAAGGGCGCCTACCGCGTAGACCTCGACTTCGATCGCGCACTGCCGGCTCAGTCCTCCGAACCCGTGTCGTACTTCCTCGTCGAAGTCTCCACCGACGGCGGCAACAGCTACAAGACGCTGAGCAACTTCAACCTGCTCAAGCAGGGCGAAGACTACCACTACTATCCCGAAGAAATCACCAACGGCCAAGTGCCCGGACAATACAAATTCGGCACTACCGCCGCCGACAGCCCGAGTGAAAAAGGCTATGCCATGCGCGAAAAAGCCAACTACGCCACCGACCACAAGTGCGTGCTGTACTACTACACCAACGCCAACCCGTCGGGCTACAAGTACCGCATCACGGCCGTGTACGCCTCCACTAATGCACGCATAAGCAAGAGTGCGAACACCACCGCCACCGCTACCATCGCCGGGACAACCGGCATAAGTGACGCCACCGGCTACAGCCTGAGCGCCTACCCCGTACCGGCCACCACCGAGGTGACCGTCACCAGCCCCGAGGCTATACGCGACATCCGCGTATTCTCGAGCACCGGCGCCGAAGTGGCACGCGTAGCCGGCGAAGACAGCTACACCCAAAGCGTGGACGTCTCTACACTGGCCTCCGGCGTGTATATGATTGTAATCAACGAACAAACGCCCATACGCATCGTCAAGAAGTAGCATGGGCATCCCCCGCGACAGAGGCGCATACGGGTCGGCAAGTCCGGCCAAGCGCCCCTGCCCTTCTCCGAAAACAACTGATTGATTTTGATATGAAGGCGCAGTGATGCGCTGACGTGATTGACTAACCTGAAATGTAGAACAAAAGTAAGGGCTATCTCCGGCCTAAATGGCCGGATGTATAGAATTCGTACCTGAATTAGTTAAGAGTCCCGCCGACCGTTGAGGTTAGCGGGCTCTGTTTTTTTTTAATGTGGGATGGGCTGCGCAACGCATGGGCGGAGGAGGACGATGGGACATTGGGGGCTTTAGGGACTTTAGGGACCTTAAGGACCTTAGGGACCTTAGGGACCTTAGGGACTTTAGGGTCCTTAGAGTCCTTAGGGTCCTTAGGGTCTTTAGGGAGTCTTTCGGGGTCTCGCAAAAAAAACGTACCTTTGCACTATCTAAAAATCACCGCTACATCATCCACAAAAAAGACGATGCCACAAAAAATCATTATTCTCGATTTCGGGTCGCAGACGACACAGCTTATAGGCCGCCGCCTGCGCGAACTCGACACTTACTGCGAAATTCTCCCCTACAACCGTATGCCTGCTGACGATTCCGATGTCATCGGCGTCATCCTCTCGGGCAGCCCCTTCTCGGTATACGATGACAAGGCCTTCAAGGTTGACACCGAGGCCCTTGTGTCGCGCTACCCGGTACTGGGCATATGCTACGGCGCCCAACTGATGGCCTATCAGCGCGGCGGACGCGTCGAACCGGCCTCCACTCGCGAATACGGCCGTGCCATCCTCAGCGAAGTGGACAGCTCCGATCCGCTGATGACCGGCATCGAGGTCGGCGCACAGGTATGGATGAGCCACGGCGACACCATCACCGCCGTCGGCGAAGGCATGGATATAGTAGCCTCCACCGACAAAGTACACGTGGCCGCTTATCGCCGCCGAGGCCTCCGATGCTGGGGCGTGCAATTCCATCCCGAGGTGTTCCACAGCACCTGCGGCATACAATTGCTGCAGAATTTCGTGGTGGACATCTGCGGCTCGCGTCGCGAATGGACTCCCGCATCGTACATAGACAGCACCGTGGAAAGCCTGCGCCGGACATTAGGCGACGACCGCGTGGTGCTCGGGCTGAGCGGAGGCGTGGACTCGTCCGTGGCTGCCGTACTGCTCAACCGCGCCATCGGCGACCGCCTCACCTGCATATTCGTGGACCACGGAATGCTGCGCAAAAACGAGTACACCAACGTCTTACGCGACTACCAAGGACTGGGTCTCAACGTCATAGGCGTCAATGCCTCGGCCAAATTCTTCGACGAACTGGCCGGAATCACCGACCCGGAGGCCAAGCGCAAAATCATCGGCAAGGGCTTCATCGACGTCTTCGATGAGGAAGCGCGCAAAATCAAGGATGTCAAATGGCTGGCGCAAGGCACAATATACCCCGACTGCATAGAATCGCTGAGCATCACCGGCACCACCATCAAGAGCCACCACAACGTCGGCGGACTGCCCGAGAAAATGCACCTGAAGCTGTGCGAACCGCTGCGTGCGCTCTTCAAGGACGAAGTACGCGCCGTCGGACGGCAGCTGGGTATGCCCGAACATCTGATACGCCGCCACCCCTTCCCGGGCCCCGGTCTGGCCGTGCGCATACTGGGCGAAGTCACCCCCGAGAAAGTGCGCATACTGCAAGACGCCGACGACATCTTCATCTCCAAGATGCGCCAATACGGCCTGTACGACGACATCTGGCAGGCCGGCGTGATACTGCTGCCGGTGCAAAGCGTCGGCGTCATGGGCGACGAACGCACCTACGAACAAGCCGTGGCTCTGCGTGCCGTTACCTCCACGGACGCCATGACCGCCGACTGGGCGCGCCTACCCTACGACTTCCTGGCCGATGTATCCAACACCATCATCAACAGCGTGCGCGGCGTTAACCGCGTATGCTACGATGTCTCCTCCAAGCCGCCGAGCACCATCGAATGGGAATGAAAATAATGTGGAATGTGGAATGTCGAATGTGGAATTCATTTGAGGATATACATTTTATTCATAGATATTCATTACACACATTTTGGCATTTAAGCACACACTTTATTCTTTGATGTTCATTGTATGCATTTTTCTTTGAAACTCGAAAAATACACGCGGTTATGAGGATCTGCCGAAAAATCCGCCGATTCATGAAGTGATTAATTGACAAACACTTCTGGATGGCGTTTATGCTGTACTACTTCGTTGTGCCCGGTCTCGTAACCCTATTGCTTATATGGGTTACTGACTTGGGCTTCAGAAACGAGTTGCCCGAGTTCTTCCAGCTAATCTTCGACTGGTGCTTGGATAACATCCTAATCCCAATAATAATAATAATAATAATCTGCATACCGTTTGTTATTATACAGGTAAGCAAAAACAATCCATAAAACAATGGCTGAGCATATTTATTTGCGCGTATCAACGCGTTTACAGGACTATACGCAACAGTTAGAAGATATTATATGAGGGCTTGTGATTATGGGGAATAAGACGAACAATGTCGTGTACGAAAAGGCATTGGATTTTGCCGTACGCATAATCAGACTATGCAAGTACCTTAACGAACAAAAGTCTGAATATGTGATGTCTAAGCAATTGCTGCGCTGTGGTACATCCATAGGCGCAAATATTGCCGAAACAATTGAAGCAATTTCTTCCAAAGAATTCGAGTCCAAAGTATATATCGCCCTTAAAGAAGCCCGCGAAACAGAATATTGGCTACTACTATTCAGCCGAAGCGGATATCTTAACGCCGACGAGTATTCAAGCATCAACGATGACTGCAGTGAACTGCTGAAACTTCTCACAAGCATCACTAAAACCCTCCGCACAAAAAATCAAAAGTAAAACACGTAATAATGTAGAATGTCGAATGTGGAATGTGGAATTCATTTGAGGATATTACACTCATCCTACCCCACATTCCACATTACCATTGTTCCACATTCAACATTCCACATTCAACATTCCACATTCAACATTCCACATTCAACATTCCACATTCAACATTCCACATTATCAAATCGGCCTCACAGCGCACGCTGTGAGGCCGATTTGGCTATATCGTTTATTTTGCGTATTTTTGCGGTCGCATTCATATGAATCATACACGACTTGACACATGCAATTTACAGCAGAAATGTTAGCAGCCCTTATCGGCGGTACCGTTGACGGCGACCCCAAAGCCGCAGTCAGCACCTTTGCCAAAATCGAAGAAGGGCATCCCGGCGCACTGTCTTTTCTTGCCAATCCCAAATACACACACTACATCTACGACACTCAATCGTCGATAGTGCTCGTGGCCGATACATTCGTGCCCGAGCGTCCCGTACAAGCCACCATGATACGCGTGGCCGACCCCTACGGCGCAGTCACCAAGCTCATGGAAATGGCCGCTGCAGCCATGACACAGCACCCCGTCGGCATCGAGCAGCCCAGCTACATAGCCGAGGACGTCGCCATAGACAAGGAGACATACGTCGGCGCATTTGCATACATCGGCAAAGGCGCCGTCATAGGACGCGGCGCCAAAATCTATCCCCAAGTGTACGTAGGCAACGGCGCCGTCATAGGCGAAGACACCGTGCTTTACCCCGGAAGCCGCGTATATCCCGGATGCCATATCGGAGCACGCTGCATCATCCATGCCGGCGTGGTCATAGGAGCCGACGGCTTCGGCTTTGCACCCGACAGCGAAGGCGTCTACCATAAAATACCCCAAATGGGCATCGTCGAGATAGGCGATGACGTCGAAATAGGAGCCAATACCACCGTGGACCGCGCCACCATGGGCGCCACCCGCGTAGGCCGCGGCACCAAGCTGGACAACCTGATACAGGTGGCACACAACGTCACCGTAGGCGAGCACACGGTGGTGGCCGCACAAGCCGGCATAGCAGGCAGTGCACACGTAGGCAGCCACTGCATGGTGGGCGGACAAGTGGGCATCGCCGGGCACATCGCCGTGGGCGACCGCACACAAATAGGCGCCCAGTCGGGCGTACCCAACAACGTCGCCCCCGGCAGCCGCATCATGGGATACCCCGCAGTGCCCGCCGGCGAATTTGCCCGTCAAGCCGCATACATACGCCGCTTGGGCCAGCTCTTTGACCGCGTCGGCGCCCTCGAAAAATCCGCCAAGCAACAGTAACCCAAGTACGAAACAATATATAACACCATATACGCCACAATGAAACAGCTCACGCTCGCCAAGCCCTTTACGCTCCAAGGCAAAGGGCTGCATACAGGCCTCAATATCACGGCAACCTTCAACCCCGCAGCCGAAGGCACAGGATACAAAATCCAACGCGTCGACCTCGAAGATCGGCCAATAATACCCGCTGTGGCCGAAAACGTCGTAGCCACCAGCCGCGGCACCGTCATCGGCATCGCTCCCGACATCACCGTCAGCACCATAGAGCACGCCATGGCCGCACTCTATGCCTCCGGAATAGACAACGTACTCATCAGTGTGGACGGCCCCGAGATGCCCATACTGGACGGCAGCGCCGCAATATACTCCCACGCCATAGCCCAAGCCGGACTCCAAGAACAAGATGCCGACAAAGAATTCTTTGTCGTCCGCCACAAAATAGAGGTCTCCGACCCCGAAACAGGCTCCAAAATCATAGTACTACCCGACGAAGAATTCACCGCCGATGTGATGATCAACTTCGACTCACCCGTACTGCACAACCAGTACGCAAGCCTCGAACACCTGAGCGACTTCGCCGACGAAATTGCAGCCAGTCGTACCTTCGTGTTCGTGCGCGAGATAGAGCAACTGCTGGCCGCCAACCTCATCAAGGGCGGCGACCTCGACAACGCCATAGTCATCTACGACTCGCCCCTGAGCCAAGACAAGCTGGACCATATCGCCGACATCATGGGCGTACAGCACAAATGCGTCACCGAGTACGGATACATCAACGAGACACCCCTGACACACGAAAACGAACCCGCACGCCACAAACTGCTCGACATCATAGGCGACATCGCCCTGATAGGCGCCCCGCTACGCGGCCGTATCATCGCCACACGCCCCGGGCACACCATCAACACCCAACTATCCAAGAAACTGCGCCGCGATGTGCGCCGTATGGACGCCATAGCGCCCGTGTACGACCCCAACGCCACCCCCATATTGGACAACAACCAGATACGCGCCCTACTGCCCCACCGCTACCCCTTCCTGCTGGTGGACAAAATCATCGAACGCAGCGAAAGCTATATCGTGGGCGTGAAAAATATCACCGCCAACGAACCATTCTTCCAAGGGCACTTCCCACAGGAACCGGTAATGCCCGGCGTACTCATGATTGAAGCCATGGCCCAGACCGGCGGACTGCTCGTGCTCGGCACCGTACCCGACCCGGAACGCTACTCGACATACTTCATGAAAATAGACAATGTGAAATTCCGCCAAAAAGTCGTCCCCGGAGACACACTCCTATTCCACGTGTCCTTCATGACCGAGCTACGTCGCGGATGCGCCGTCATGAAAGGCCGCGCCTTCGTAGGCGAGAAACTCGTGGCCGAATGCGAATTTATGGCACAAATCATCAAGAACAAATGAAACAGCCCTTAGCATACGTACATCCCGCAGCCAAGATACACCCCAGCGTCGTCATCGACCCCTTTGTCACCATTGACCAAAACGTCGAAATCGGCGAAGGCACACGCATAGGCTCCAACGTCACCATCCTCGAAGGCGCACGCATAGGCCGCAACTGTACCATATTCCCCGGTGCCGTCATAGGCGCAATACCCCAAGACCTCAAATTCAGAGGCGAAGAAACCTACGCCGTCATCGGCGACAACACCACCCTGCGCGAATACGTCACCGTCAACCGCGGCACAGCCTCCAAAGGCCGCACCGTCGTGGGCAACAACTGCTTGATTATGGCCTACTCGCACATAGCACACGACTGCTGCGTAGGCAACAACATCATCATCTCCAACGCCACACAATTGGCAGGCGAAGTCATCGTAGACGACTACGCCATCATCGGCGGCGGAACACTGGTACACCAATTCTGCCACCTGGGTTCGCACATCATGATACAAGGCGGCGCACTCATCAATAAAGACGTGCCCCCATACGTCAAAGCCGCACGCGAACCCATATCCTACGCCGGCATCAACAGCATCGGCCTGCGCCGACGCAACTTCTCCAGCGACACCATACGCGAGATACAGGACATATACCGCTACCTCTATCTCTCGGGACTGAACGTCTCAGACGCCGTCGCCCGCATCGAAGCCGAGCTGCCGGCCACCCCCGAACGCGACGAAATCATCATGTTTGTCCGCAACAGCAAACGCGGCATCATTAAAGGATACGTCTAAACAGACGCCAAACATATAGACGAAGAGAAAACGACGACGGGCAGAGGCGCGTCGCTCGTCCGGCAGACCGACCGCGAGGCCGACCTGCGCAGACGAGAGGAAAGTCCGGGCAACACAGAGCACCATACTTGCTAACGGCAAGCTGTCGGAAACGGCAGAGTAGTGTGACAGAAAATAACAGCCGACGATGTCGGCAAAGGTGAAAAGGTGGGGTAAGAGCCCACCGGGAGACATGGTGACATGACTCGCCGCACACCTTATGGGTTGCAAGGTCAAATATACCGGCATTTAAGGGCTGCTCGTCCATTGCCGGGGGGTAGACTGCTAAAGCGGCCGTGGCAACACGGCGCTCAGATAAATGACGTGCATGGCCCCGTCCGGTCCCCACGCGGGATACCGAGGGCTTACAGAACCCGGCTTACATCCGCCCGCCGTCCTTTTCGCTTCTTCTATTTCTCGGCTCTCGAAATCAGAGCCCTCAGATAATAGGATCTAAAGTCCTTAAAGTCCCTAAGGTCTCAATTCCTCATTCCACACTCGTAACTACCCCGTCCTATATTATGAAAGGAGAATACTGGACATGCCCCACCGTCAGCGACGAAGGATATGATATCCTGGTCACCGGACGTGCCGACATCGAAAAATTCCGTACCAACCCTCGCTTCAGCATCCGCGTAACCATCACCTGGGAATACGGAGGTCACGACATGCCCGGCATCGAAGACTCCAAACTCATGGAACAAGCCACCGATGCTATGGCCGACACCTTCGACAAAGACCCCGTAGCCGTGCTCACCGGCATATACACCGGTGACGGAAGCCGCCAATGGGTATTCTACACCACCAGCACCAATATCTTCGGACGCAAACTCAACGAGGCCCTGGCGCAGCTGCCGCTGATGCCACTGGAAATCACATGCGAGAACGACCCCGACTGGGAAGAATACAACGAAATGGCCGCCGCCAGCCGCATCGACGTCTGACAGCTGCTTCAACAGGCTCTTACACGCAGTATAGCCGCTGAATAGCCATAATGGTCATAACAACTATTATGGCTATAATAGTAGATATAACTTGCGTGAGACGGCAGCACGCTCCTCAAAACTCAAGCTTATCATCCCGGTCGAGCTTATAATATCCGGCAAGCATCGCCAAAAGCTTGGAAATCTGAGCCACAGCATCAGCCGTGCCTTTGGAAATCTCCCTGCCGCGCAGCCTTAGCATCAGCACCCCGTACAGCGCATTGAAACACGTCTCCAACTCGCCGACCGGAGCCTTCCCACCCTTGGCACGCAACTCGACTATAAACGGCAACGTCTTGTACAATTGAGCACTATACTCGGCATACTTGTCACTCGACAACAGACGCCTATGCAAGTCCACAAGCTGTCCCAACGTATTGCGATTGATTTGCAAATGACCCGAACGCTCCACACCCTCGCGCCTCATCATATCAATGAGTGACACGTACCACTCACGCAAAGCATGCGCCCGCTCTTCATCAAGCCCCATGGGACGGATTACGGACTCTTCTATATGGTCAATATCAAGGTTGTAGGCACGGATAATATCCTCTATCTGCCACATATACAACAAGTATTCGGCGATATTCTCTTTGTGCTTTCGGGATGCGATATACATTGTACGATAGCTATTGAAGTGTACGATCACGGCGGGACATCCGCC
>OJAR01000440.1_pt1 | contig 13659 bp, 17 predicted proteins | sample 1589431 | NCBI WGS metagenome assembly OJAR01 (sample SAMN03283242) | human gut metagenome | biome: human-associated habitat; material: feces | host: Homo sapiens | place: Peru | collected 2012 | reverse complement strand
GCCACGATCTCGCGGGCGCGCTGATCTGCCTCGTCCTTGGCGCGGGCCTCGATCTCTTTGATCTTCATGGCGGTCTCATGGGTGACCTCCGACTCCACCTGCTGGATCAGGTACTCCTTGGCCTGGTCGGCGGTGAAACCGGAAATGCGCTCCAGCATCTCGGTCTGGCTGCGCTTGATGAGCTTGATCTCATCCTGCTCCTTGAGGATGGCGTCGTGCTTTTCGGCCAGCGCCTCCTCCTTTTTTTCGATGGCATCGGTCTTGCGATCGATGTTTTCTTCCTTCTGCTGCAGACGGCGCTCCTGCCTTTGCATGTCCGCCCTGCGCTCCTTGACTTCCTTCTCGTATTCCGCGCGGTTTTTCAGGATCTCTTCCTTTGCCTCCAGCAGAGCCTCACGCTTCTTGCTCTCGGCGCTTTTAATGGCTTCGTTGATGATGCGCTTTGCTTCATCCTCAGCGCTGGAAATTTCCCTTTCCGCTTTCTTTTTGCGGATCTGAATGCCGACAAGGATGCCAATCAACAGCGCAACTGCCGCCGCAACAGCCGCTACGATGTAGCCAACTGTGTTCATGATTGGTCTGCCTCCTCTGTGTGTGAATGTGTATAAATCCGAATGAAACGGTTTCCCGTTTGAGTGTAGAAAACAACCAAAAAGACCCCCTGATCTTTCGGGTGCATATCCTTTCTAATATTAATCGCATTTTACGAAACTGTCAAGGGAAAATGACGCCTGCGGCGCAATTATTTTTGCTCACAGGCGGATAAAAGCGGAGTTTGCGTAGCCGATGGTGTCGTTATAGAGCACCACATACCACCCCCGATACTGGCCGAACACCGTGACGGTGGCGCCGCAGGGGATCTGCGTCAGCACCTGCCCCTCCGCCGAGGGATAGGCTCGCAGGTTCACGGGGCCGCCGGAATCCGTGACGGCCAGCCCCTGCTGGCTGGGACCGGGGTAGACATAGGGCAGGCCGAAATACTCCGTCATGGCCTTCACGAGGGTCTGGGCGATGAGATTTATGTGCTCGGCGATCCACTGGGCGTCGGCGGCGTTGTCGTGGTAGCCGATCTCCAGCAGCACCGTGGGCGCTTTGGTGCGGCGCACCTCCGCCAGCGTGGTGGTGGAGCGGGTGGTGACCTGATCCGGCACGGGATAAATCTCCCGCAGCGCCGAGGCAAACAGCTCCGCCGCCCGCTGGCCGTTGACGCTCCCGGGGTAGTAGAAGGCGATGATGCCCCGATTCCGCCCCTCGCTGCCCGGGCCGGAGGCATTGGAGTGCAGCGCCAGATGAAAGTCGTAGCTACCGGCGTTGCTCTGCTGGATGGAGGTGGACACGGTGCCCTGCGGATCGTTGCGGACGTACTGGATGCCGTTAGAAAGCAGCAGCGGCTCCATGGCGTCCGCCAGCAGGTTCATGAAGTATTCCTCGCTGCCGGCGCCGGTGATATACTGATTATATTCCTGCGTGGAGGGGCTTAAAAATATTTTGGGCATGAAAACGGCCTCCCTGCTTATAATTTCTCCTCCTATTTATATGGCAATGGCGCCGGAAATGTGCTACAATGAATTGATTTTTTCGGAAAGGCAGGAGCGAATATGAAGGCTGAAAGACCGTACCCGCAGGTGCGCATCACCCCAAAGGGGGAGCGAGCATTGGCGGCGGGACATCCGTGGGTATACGCCGCCGAGGTGACGGCGCTTGTGGGCGCCGTGGAGGACGGCGGGCTGGCCGATGTGGTCAGCAGCAAGGGCGCGTATCTCGGCACGGCCTTTTATAACAGCCGCTCCCTCATCCGCTGCCGCCTGCTCTCCCGCAACGCCAACGACCGCTTCGACGATGCCTTCTGGCAGCGGCGGGTGCAGTACGCGTGGGACTACCGCAAAACGGTGATGCAGCCGGAAGACCTGCTCTGCTGTCGGGTGATCTTCGGGGAGGCGGACGGCTTCCCGGGGCTGACGGTGGATCGCTTCGGCTCCGTGCTGGTGGCGCAGGTGATGAGCCTGGGCATGGAGCGCATACAGGCGCGGCTGCTGCCCATTCTGGTGCAGGTGCTGCGGGCGGACGGGCAGGACATCGCCGGCGTCTACCTGCGCAATGACGCCGCCCTGCGGGAAAAAGAGGGTCTGGCGCAGGGCAAGGGCTGGTTTCCCCTGCCGGACGAGCCGGAGCCTGCTCTCACGGGGGCGGACATCGTGGAAAACGGCATCCGCTATCGGGTGGACTTCATCAACGGCCAGAAAACAGGCTTCTTTTTGGATCAGAAATATAACCGGCAGGCGGTGGCGCGGCTGGCCAAGGGGCGGACGGTGCTGGACTGCTTCACCCACACCGGCTCCTTTGCCCTCAACGCGGCCAAAGGCGGCGCAAAGCATGTGACGGCGGTGGACGTGTCGGAGTTTGCCGTGGAATGTGCCGCCGAGAACGCCCGCATCAACGGCCTTGACGATGTGATGGAGTGCCGAGCCGCCAACGTGTTCGACCTGCTGCCGGAGCTGGAAAAGCAGCCCAAGCAATACGACTTCATCATCCTCGACCCGCCGGCCTTCACCAAGAGCCGCAAGACCATCGAAAGCGCCATGACCGGCTATAAGGAGATCAACTACCGTGCCATGAGGCTGCTGCCCCGCGGCGGATACTTAGCCACCTGCTCGTGCAGCCATTTCGCCTCCACGGAGCGGTTCATGGCCATGCTCCGCTCCGCCGCTCGGGACGCCGGCGTGCAGCTGCGGCAGATCGAGCAGCGCCAGCAGTGCTGCGACCATCCCATCCTCTGGGGCGTGGAGGAAACGGACTATCTGAAATTTTTCCTGTTCCAGGTGGTGTGATTTTCTAAAAAAAAGAAAAACCGCCGACTTGCGACCCCGCAATCTTCCCCAGCATCAACTCTCAGACCATCCGTAGGGCGGGGGCCCTCACCCCGCCGCCCAACTACGCACCACACCCCCTAAAAACCGTCATTGCGAACCGGTGACCGACGTCACCGGTGTGGCAATCCGTACTCCTTTTGTACCGCACTCCCCACATAGGGAAAGCGGATTCCCACGTCGCTGCGCTCCTCGGAATGACATTTTATGAAAATCCTCCGGCATCATCGGGCGGGCAGAGTCGCCCGCCCCTACAAAAAGAATTATAAATTTCTGTAGGGCGGCACCCATGTGTGCCGCCGCCGATACACCACCGCACTCCAGCGGCGGGGCACACGGATCCCGCTCTACAATCGTTTTGCCGTTTTCGCAAGGGAGACGCCCACATCGTTCCGCCCAACTACGCACCGCACCCCCTAAAAACTGTCATTGCAAGCCAGCGCGCACGCTGGTGTGGCAATCCGTGTCCCCTATCTTTTTCACTTATCGCCAAAAAAGAGACGCCCTCCGGCGCCTCTTTTTGATTCTCTACTCCTCTATCTCCACCGTCACATTGTCCGTGCCGTGGCGCTGGAATTCGCCCAGATACTCGTTCATCCGCTCCATGACCTCGTCGTAGTTCTCCTCCGTGATGGGGGGATCGTCCAGATCCCGCAGGGCAAGCTCCTGCGCCAGGATCTCGAAAAACACATTGTCCTCATAGGCCATGATGGCCTCGTGGATGCCGCCCTCGGCAAAGGCGCGGGAGGGGATCAGCTCCCCCTCGTACAGCTCCGTGAGCTTGCCCATGCCGTTTTGCAGGCAGTGGGAAAACACCAGACTCTCCACCTGATCATACTCCCGAATCCGGTCGTCACCTCGGGTGGAGTTGAGCACCCAGTTGCCGATATACACCAGATCCAGCAGCCGCCGGAACTGTTTTTGCGTCAGTTTAAGATCCATAACAGGCACCTCCTTGCCGTTTGCTTCCCTGTTGCGTTTCAGTATAGCAGAAGAGAGGAGAAATTGCCACTGAAAAAAATGGGCAGCTGCGCCAAATTTTCCTTGTGATAGACGGCGATCCATAGTATAATTGATTGGTTACTATTATTATATGCGATTTGAGGTGAATCCACATGGATCAGCGGCCCGTGGGCGTTTTCGACTCCGGCGTGGGCGGTCTGACCGCCGTGCGGGAGCTGCGAAAGCTCCTCCCCTCTGAAAACATTATATACTTCGGGGACTCATCCCGTGTGCCCTACGGCGGCCGCTCGGCGGAGATCCTGCTGAAATACGCCCGCCAGGACGTGCATTTTCTCCGCAGCTTCGACATCAAGGCCATTCTGGTGGCCTGCGGCACCGTGTCCACCACCTGCCTGCCCGTGCTGCGGCAGGAGAATGACCTGCCCATTTTAGGCGTGGTGGAGCCTGCCTGCCGCCGCGCCGCTGCGGTCACGAAAAACCGCCGCGTGGGGCTTATCGCCACCGCCGCCTCCGTCCGCAGCGGCGCCTATGAGCGCTGCATCGCCGCCATTGATCCCGCCGTGGAGGTCATCGCCAAGGCGTGTCCCCTGTTCGTGCCGCTGGTGGAAAACGGGCGCTACAAGCTCGGGGACGTGGTCATTGAGACCGTGGCGCGGGAGTATCTGGAGCCTCTGCGGCAAACGGGCATCGACACGCTGATCCTCGGCTGCACCCACTACCCCCTGCTGACGGAGGTCATCGGCCGCGTCATGGGGTCGGGCGTCACGCTTATCAACGCCGGCGCGGAAGCAGCTCGGGCGCTGCAGGAGACGCTGCAAAGCGGCGATATGCTGGCGGCGGAGCAGTCCGGAGACGCCACCCTGTACGCCAGCGACCAGCCCTCGGATTTCGGCGTCATGGCCAGCCGTTTTCTGCAGGAGGAGCTGAAAAAGCCCGTCCTGCCCGTGGATATTGACCGATATTAAGGAGAAAATCATGGAAGGAACCGCACAGATACGGGTGGCCAGCCGCAGCGTGTTCGGCGGCGTGGAGGACGTGATCCGCATGGAGGGCACCGCCGCGGTGGAGAAGACCGAGTACGGCTGGCACCTCCAATACGAAGCCGTGAACTGCAAGGACGAAAAGGCCACCCTCCGCTCGGACGTCAAGCTGGAAACGGACACCGGCCGCGCCATCGTGGTGAATGAAGGGGAGGGCTACGGCCTGCTGCTGGATCCCGCCGCCGTCACCGCCACCCAGATCAAAACGCCCCAAGGCAGCCTGACCCTGAACGTGAAGGCCAAGGAGGTCAAGTGGGATCTCTCCGGCCGCAGGGACGGCTCGGTGGTGCTGGAATACATGCTGCTGGTGGGGATGCAGCCGGTGAGCGCGCTGCGCGTCAGCCTGTTTCTAAGAAAATAACTGGCGAAAATTCCTGCGGAATTTTCTGCCAAAAGGCTTGCAGTCTGCTGCGCGCATAATTTTGAGCCTATGGCTCAAAATTCCACACTTGCAGCCTGAGAGGTATTTTTCCCCACGCGCATGTCGCGGTGAAAAATGATTTGATTTTTTTGCCGCCTGCGGGCGGCAAACTCTGCGAGGCTTTTGATAGGCTTTTAATAAACTTTGTTTCTAAAGAAAAAGTAAGGAGAGAGTTTACTATGAATATGATCCAAAACGCCAAGGCGCAGGTGCTGGAGCTGACCCTGCAGGCCTATAACAAGGCTGCCGACGCCGGCCTTCTGCCCGCCGGCTGCCCCGTGCAGCCCTCGGTGGAGATCCCCAAGGACACCGCCAACGGCGACTACACCACCACCTTCTGTCTGGCCGCCGCCAAGGCGCTGAAGAAGAACCCCCGCGAGCTGGCGCAGCTCCTGCTGGACAACACGGAGCTTTCCGGCAGCTACTTCACCTCCGCCGCCATGGCCGGCCCCGGGTTCCTGAACTTCACCTTGGGCACGCGCTGGTTCGGCGAGACCGTGCGCGCCGTGCAGCAGGCGGGCAAAGCCTACGGCGAAAACGACACCCTGCGGGGCAAAAAGTACATGGTGGAGTTCGTTTCCGCCAACCCCACCGGCCCCATGCACATGGGCAACGCCCGCGGCGGCGTGCTGGGCGACACCTTGGCCTCCGTGCTCCAAAAGTCCGGCGCCGACGTATGGCGGGAGTTCTATGTCAATGACGCCGGCAATCAGATCGAAAAATTTGCCAAGAGTCTGGAAGCCCGCTATTTCCAAATTTTCAAGGGTGAGGACGCCGTGGAGTTCCCCGAGGACGGCTACCACGGCGACGACATCCGCGAGCTGGCGCAGCTCTACGCCGACGCCCACGGCGATAGCCTCCTGAACGCGGACGAAAAGACCCGCCACGACGCGCTGGCGCAGTTCGGTCTGGCTCATAACATCCCCAAGATGAAGGCCGATCTGGCGCGGTACGGCATTCAGTATGACGAGTGGTTCTTCGAGTCCAGCCTCCATGAGAGCGGCTATGTGGCCGACTCCGTGGCGGAGCTGACCAAGCGGGGCTACACCTACGAAAAGGACGGCGCCCTGTGGCTGAAGACCTCCGACTCGCCGCTCAGCTCAAGGCCGCCGGCAAGACCGACGAGGCCATCGCAAAGCTGGGGCTGAAGGACGACGTGCTCCGCCGCGCCAACGGGTTTTACACCTATTTCGCCGCCGACATCGCCTACCACCGCAATAAATTTGCCGTCCGCGGCTTCGACAAGGTCATCAATATCTGGGGCGCCGACCACCACGGCCACGTCGCCCGCCTCAAAGGCGCCATGGACGCTCTGGGGCTGGACGGCGCGCATCGGCTGGACATCGTGCTCATGCAGCTTGTGAAGCTGGTGCAGGACGGCGAGGTGGTGCGCATGTCCAAGCGCACGGGCAAGGCCGTGTCCCTGACGGATCTGCTGGACATGGTGCCCGTGGACGCCTGCCGCTACTTCTTCAACGCCAAGCCGGAAACGCAGATGGAGTTCGATCTGGGTCTGGCCGTGCGGGAGGACAGTGAAAACCCCGTGTACTATGTGCAGTACGCCCACGCCCGCATCTGCACGCTGCTGAAGAATCTGGCCGCCGACGGCCACGCCGTGCCCAGCGCCGACGAAGTGGACTTCTCCCTTCTCACCGACCCCACGGAGCTGGCGCTCATCAAGCAGATCGCCAGCTACTGCGACATCGTGCGTCTGGCCGCCCGTGACTACGACCCCAGCTTCATCAACCGCTACCTCACGGAGCTGGCCGCCGCCTTCCACAAGTTCTATAACGCCTGCCGCATCAAGGGCGAGGCAGAGGAGCTGCTGAAGGCTCGCCTGCTGCTGGCAGACACCGCCCGCAGCGTCCTGAAAAACGGCATGACCCTCATCGGCTGCTCCGCACCGGAGAAGATGTAAGCCCTTCTTTTGCAAAAAACTCCGCCATCTGAGGATGGCGGAGTTTTTAATCCGTATCTTCCATGTGCTCCAGAGCGAACGAGATGCACTGGTTGATAAATTCGTTTCTGCTTATGTCAAAGGAGGCTGATTTTCGATCCACCGTTGCAAGAAGGTCGGTTGAAATTCGGATGGAAATAACTTCCTTTTCTTGTTTTTTCGGAAAAAATCGTTCCATTTCAGCATTCACCTCTTGACTAATTGTATTCGCAAATGTATAATTCGTATATATTCGATATTAAATATCGTTTATTGAATACAACGAGAGGGAGAAGCGTTATGTATTGTGTTAGATGCGGAAAAGAGATCCCCAACGACAGCAAGGTCTGCCCCGAGTGCGGCGCCCTTGCGGAAAACGCGAAGTTCTGCCAGCACTGCGGCGAAGCCATTGATAAAGACTGCATCGTCTGCCCGAAATGCGGCAAGCAGGTTCAGCAGCTAAAGCAGGAGCAGCCTAATATCGTCATCAATAATAATAACAGCAACTCCAGTGTCAACGCTAATGTCAGCAAAAATGTAAACACAAATGTTAATAAAAATGTCGCCCCAGCCGCCACTTCCACGCGCAGATGCGACAAGTGGGTCGCGTTTCTGCTCTGCCTGTTTCTGGGCTATTTCGGCGTCCACAAATTCTATGAGGGCAAGACCGGCATGGGTGTCCTCTACCTTTTCACCGCCGGCCTGTGCGGCATCGGCTGGCTTGTAGACATCTTTGTTATTCTCGGCAAGCCGAACCCTTATTATGTATAAAAATACTGCCGCAGGCTTATCTGCGGCAGTATTTTTTCAAAACATCCACCGCACCGTCCACGCCGCCGCCAGAAAACCGGTGATGTCCGCCGCCAGTGCCGCCGGAATGGTGTGGCGGGTGCGGCGGATCCCCGCGGCGCCGTAGTATACCGCCACGGTGTAAAACGTGGTCTCCGTGCTCCCCAGCATCACCGCCGCCGTGCGGCCTATGGTGCTGTCGGGGCCGTAGGTCTGCATGATGTCGCTGCCCACGGCCAGCGCGCCGCTGCCGCTGACGGGGCGGATGAGCAGCAGCCCCACCGTTTCCGGCGGGATGCCCAAAAACGTCAGCACCGGCGTCAGCAGCTCCGTCAGCAGTTCCAGCGCACCGCTGGCTCTGAGCATATACACCGCCGTCAGCAGCGCCACCAGCGGCGGCAATATCCGCAGCACCACGGACAGCCCCTCTCCCGCTCCGGTGGTCAGCGCCGAAAACACATCCACCCGCCGGCACAGGGCATAGAGCGCCGCCCCCGCCAACAGGACTGGAATGAGATGGTCGCTAAATTTTGCCAGCTCCATCAGCGCACCACCCGTTCTAAAAGCCGCGCGGCCAGCAGCCCCACGGACACCGACAAAATCGAGCTGACCCACACCGCCGGCAAAATGTCAAAGGGCGCCGCCGACCCGCATCCCGCCCGCACCGCCGCCACCGTGGTGGGCAGCAGCTGCACGGAGGCGGTGTTCAGCACCACCAGCCGGCACAGCTCGTCGGTGGCTCTGCCCTCCGCCCCCAGCGCCATGCGCCGCGCGGCGCGGATGCCCAGCGGCGTGGCGGCATTGCCCAGCCCCAGAAGATTGGCCGAGAGATTGCCGCTCACCGCCGCCATGGTCTCCGCGTCCCGACTGGCCTGCGGCAGCAGCCGCCGCATAAGCGGGCGGAACAGCGCCGCCAACTTCCGCTCCAGCCCGCACTGCTTCAGCAGCTCCATGAACCCCGACCACAGGCACAGCACCCCCGCCAGCGAGATGCACAGCTCCACCGCCGCTCGGGCGCCCTCCAACGCCGCCGACGAAACCTGCGCCATCCGCCCACCGGCCACTGCGCACACAACGGACGCCATTACCATGACGCCCCACACGATCGCCATTGCCATTTCCCTCACCTCATAGGACTATATGCACAAAATCAACGAATAATAAATATGAAATACGGAGAAATTGTCGAATTTCGATTGACTTTAGCGTTGCACTGTGACATAATAGAAAAACACCAATAAGGACAAAAGGGGAATATGTGTGAAATCTACCGGAATCGTGAGGAAGGTTGACGAGCTTGGCCGAATCGTTTTGCCGGCAGAGCTGCGGCGCACTCTGAACATTGCGGAAAAGGATCCGCTGGAGATCTATGTAGACGGCACTTCCGTCATTCTGCAAAAGTTCGAGGAGCGTTGTATCTTCTGCGAGGGTACCGAGGGCGTCCAAGTGTTCAAGGGCAAAAACGTCTGTCCCAAATGCCTGGCTCAACTGAAAAAACTCCGCCCATAAAAAACAGAGGAGAAATTGCTCTCCTCTGTTTTTTATTCTGCTGTTTTTATTCCGCTTTCAGCACAGCCTCGTAGAGGTCGTTTTTGTTCAGCTCCGTCTGGGCGGACACCGTGCGGACGGCCTCCTTCATTTTTATGCCCGCTTCCCGCAGGCGCTGCACCTGCCGCACGCCCTCCTCCAGCGAGACCGCCGGCTCCTCCGTCGGCTGCGCGCCGGCCACCACCAGCACATATTCGCCCCGCGGCTCCTTTTCCCTGTATAACTCCACCGCCTGCAAGAGGGTGGTGCGCAGGGTCTCCTCGTGGAGCTTCGTCAGCTCGCGGCACAGCGCCGCCGGCCGGTCGCCCAAAATCTCCGCCATGTCCGCGAGGGTGGCGCGCAGCTTGTGAGGTGCCTCATGAAAAACCATGGTGCGCTCCTCATTTTTCAGCTTCAGCAGCGCCGTGCGACGCTCTTTTTTGTTGGCAGAGAGAAATCCCTCAAAGGTGAACCGCCCCGTGGGCAGCCCCGACACCGCCAGGGCGCATATGGCGGCGCAGCAGCCGGGAATAGCCTCCACGGTAACGCCGTTTTCCCCGCACAGCCGCACTAAGCCCTCGCCGGGGTCGCTGATGGCCGGCGTGCCGGCGTCCGTCACCAGGGCGCAGCTCTCCCCCGCCAGCAGGCGCGCCAGAATGGCCTGTCCCGCCGCCGTGCGGTTGTGCTCGTGATAGCTCACCAAGGGTTTTTTGACGCCAAAATGGTTCAGCAGCTTCACGGACACCCTTGTGTCCTCCGCCGCGATGAAGTCCGCCGCCTGCAGCGTTTCCACGCCTCGGGGCGAAAAATCGCCCAAATTGCCGATGGGCGTTGCCACCAGATAGAGCGTTCCGGCCATCGTTTTCATCACTCCTTATCCCGAAAATAGATCTGCGCCAGCTCCGGCGTTTCGCCGCCGTCTTCGTCCCGCAGCAGCAGCGGCGGCAGCACGGTCAGCCCCGCCTTCCCGCCCTTTCTGGCGTCCAGAAGCAGCAGCTTGGGAGCGCTGCGCGCCGTATTCTGCACCATGCGCAGGCGCTTCGGCTCCAAGCCGCGCTCCCGCAGGCAGGCAAACAGCTCCGCCATGCGCTCCGTGCGGAACACCACGCAGAAGCTGCCGCCGTAACGCAGCAGCCGTCCGGCAGCGTCGCAGAGCTGCGGCAGCGTGCAGGTCGCATCCGACCGCGCCACGCTGCGGCTCTTTTCCCGCGCCACGGCGCCCCGCCCCGCGTCGAAATACGGCGGATTGCTCACCACCAGGTCAAAGCGTCCCGCCGCCGGCAGCTGCGCCGCCTCCCGCAGATCCCCCTGCAAGTTGACGACCCGCTCCTCCAGCCCGTTCAGCTCCGTATTCCGGCGGGAAAGCTCCACCGCCGCCGCCTGCAGCTCCACATTGGTCACGTGCAGAGACGCCTCTCTCGCCAGCAGCAAAAGCCCCAGCAGACCCGTCCCCGCCCCCAGATCGCACACCCGCAGCCCTTTGCGCAGCAAGGGAAAGCTCCCCAGCAGGAACGAATCCGTGCTCGGCTGAAACAGCCCGTCGTCAAACAAAAACCGGAAGCCGTCCGGCCAAAGCTGATCCTGTTTTACCACGGCGGCTCCCTCCTGCCAACATTTTTTCCTATTATAATATAAAAAACACCGCAGGGCAATGCCCTGCGGTGTCTGTTTGCTACTATGTAAGAATTATTCAGCGGGGCTGATAGCGCCGTTGGGGCAAGTATCGCTGCAGGAACCGCAGTCCAGGCAAGCGTTTGCATCGATCACATAGGTAGCATCGCCCTGGGAAATAGCACCCACGGGGCAAGCATCTGCGCAAGCGCCGCAGCTGACGCAAGCAGAACCGATCTGATAAGCCATAAGAGCACCTCCATTAAGATTTGTACCCCCATTGTAACACAAGAAATCAAAAAAGCAAGCACAAACTATCCGGAAATCCTCGCTTTTGTCAAAAGAAAACAAAAATATTCTCATGTTCACAAATTGTTTTCAAAAAGGTCAAAGAAAGTCAAACATTTCCTCTTGACAATTCGCCCCAAAGGGCTATACTAAAGTCAAAGAAAGTCAAAGTCAAGATCGGAGGAAATCAAAATGGGTATTTCGGATGTTATCGCCGGATTCATTCAAGAAGCGCTGGACGAGGCCAACGGCGTGCTGGAGCTGCAGCGCAGCGACCTGGCGCAGCGGTTCGGGTGCGTCCCCAGCCAGATCAACTACGTCATGTCCACCCGCTTCTCTCCGGAGCACGGCTACATCGTGGAGAGCCGGCGGGGCGGCGGCGGGTACATCCGCATCACCCGTGTGCGGATGGATCGGCAGGAGCTGCTGATGCACATCATCGGCTCCATCGGCGACGAGCTGGACAGCCACAGCGCCCGTGCGCTGCTGACCAATCTGGTGCAGTCCGAAGCGCTGGAGCGCACCGCCGCCCAGACAGCCCTGTGGGCCACGTCCGACACCGCCCTGCGCGCCGTGCCCAAGGAGCACCGCGACGCCCTGCGGGCGGATATTTTGAAACAAATTCTCATCCATCTGGTTTGAACGGAAGTAAGGAGGAACATATTATGAAGTGTGAACATTGCGGAAGAAATGAGGCCACATTTTTCTATAAGAGCAGCGTAAACGGCCATGTGACGCAGGTACACCTGTGTCAGGACTGCGCCCAGCAAATGGGCTATGCCGACTCCCTGCGGCGCAGCATGCGCCCCATGAGCCTGTTCGGCGACGACTTCTTCAGCCGGCCGTTTTCCCTGCTGGAGCCGTTTATGGACGGTTTCGGCAGCCGCATGCTGACGGAGTTTCCGGAGCCGGATCAGCCCCAGCAGGCGCAGCCCGCAGAAAGAGCCGGCCTTGTGGACAAAGCGCAGCAGGAAGAGCTGCGCAGCCAGCGCCGGCGCAACGCTCTGCAGGAGCAGCTGAAGGCCGCCGTGGAAAGCGAAAACTACGAGGAAGCCGCCCGCCTGCGGGACGAGCTTCGCACCCTGCCCCCGCAGCAGTGAGGGCAGCGGATACACCGGACATACCGGATACACAATGATGAAACCGAGAGGAAGTGTTTTATATGACTCATGAAAATCAATTTACTCCCCGTGCTGAGGAGGCTCTGCGTCTGGCGCAGGAGGCCGCCGAAGAAATGGGTCACGGCTATGTGGGCACCGAGCATATCCTGCTGGGACTGATGCGGGAGGAGGACGGCATTGCCCATCGGGTCATGCGGGAATACGGCATGACCGAGGACATGATCTGCACCGTGCTGGAGCGCAGCGTGGGCAAGGGGCTGTCCGGTGCAGCCCCCTCTCAGGGTCTGACCCCCCGCGCCAAGAGCGCCGTGGAGCTGGCTGTGTCCGAAGCCATGCGCATGGGCGCGGCCTGCATCGGCACGGAGCATCTACTCATGGGGCTGCTGCGGGAGGGCAGCAACATGGCCATCCGCGTGCTGGAGACCGTGGGTATCGACCCCAAGAAGATGTATAGCTCCATTGTGCAGAAGATCAACGAAGGACCCCGCGCCGCCGCAGGCGGCAGCATGCCTCTGTCCCATCGGGAGGACGGCAAAAAGGGCAAGACCCTTGCCGAGTTCACCCGCGATCTGACGGAGGCCGCCCGTCAGGGCAAGCTGGATCCCGTCATCGGGCGGGAAAAGGAGATCCAGCGGGTCATCCAGATCCTGTCCCGCCGCACCAAGAATAACCCCGTGCTCATCGGCGAGCCCGGCGTCGGCAAGACCGCCATCGCCGAGGGGCTGGCGCAGCGCATCGCTGCCGCCGACGTGCCGGAGGAGCTGCTGGATAAGCGCGTTCTTTCGCTGGATCTGTCGGGCATGGTGGCCGGCACCAAGTACCGGGGTGAATTTGAAGAGCGCATCAAAAAGACCATCGACGAGGTGAAAAAGGCCGGCAACGTGATCCTGTTCATCGACGAGCTGCACACCATCGTGGGCGCCGGCTCCGCCGAGGGCGCCGTGGACGCCGCCAACATCATCAAGCCGGCACTGGGCCGGGGCGAGATCCGTGTCATCGGCGCCACCACCCTCAACGAGTACCGCAAGTACATCGAGAAGGACGCCGCGCTGGAGCGCCGGTTCCAGCCCGTCACCGTGGGTGAGCCTACGCCGGA
>OJAR01000439.1_pt1 | contig 13739 bp, 22 predicted proteins | sample 1589431 | NCBI WGS metagenome assembly OJAR01 (sample SAMN03283242) | human gut metagenome | biome: human-associated habitat; material: feces | host: Homo sapiens | place: Peru | collected 2012 | reverse complement strand
AATGTTTTTCATCGTCTCATCGACAACATCTTTTGACACATTATCAAAATATTTGTTCTTCCAACCTCTTTTCTCAAGCCAAGAGAATAACTCTCCAACCGAGTCAAAATCATTAATATTCTTTGTATTCTTTGGCGTAAATTCTGCCGCCTTAACAAGAGTATCATAACTCTTCAAAAGCTTATCAAAATCTTCGCCGTCTCGTATCCTACGGTCAAGCTCGCAAGAAATTTTACAAATCTTCAAAGCTTGGTCTGATTGGAGCGCGCCATTTATATTTTGCGTACTAAGCAATCCATTATACAAATTTTCCAAGTAGAGAAGTCCATCTGTATCATAGTTGCTACCCCATTTCTCCCGAAGCTTACGAAGTTTTTCTTCTCCAACCAAAGGCACCTCAAACTCAAGAAGTCCCTTACTGTGAAGCTTCCGAAATTCTTCATTATAGTCTTCCCATCCAAAACTTGCGTATTCCTCGGAAAGGAAGACTGCCGCGTAGGTATGGAATACTTTGCGGCCGTTGGCTTTGTGGAGACGTTCAAACTCTTTTGGGACAAAAGGTATGTCGGCCCATTGGCAGAATTTATCCACAACTTCCCATCGGAACTCTTTTTCCTCTAAGTACTGCGCGCAGCACTCGTCGCAAATCGGAAGTACCCCATCTGCATAGAACCATGACTTGGTAGGCGCGAAGTCCTCTGGTCCAAGGTGGTTGCCGCATCGTGGGCAAATTTTTTCGGAAAACGTCTTAGTCCGTACTCGTAGAAGTGGTTGCATCTTCGGTTACCTCCACGTTTTCGTTCGATTCAACGATCGGGCGCATCGTAAGACTCATGGGCAAATGCTTATATTTACTATCGGCGTGGAGTTCGTTTCCTTCTTCAGATAGTGCGGCCTCCATAATCCAAATTAGATTATGGCGTTGAGTGGGTGTAAGCCGTAAAAACTCATCAAGAATTTCCTCGAAGATTCCAACGAAATCGCGAAGAGGGGGGTCGGTTCCATCTTCGGTCTTGTCTTCGTTCTTGTCTAAAAGCCGAACCCTGAGAATGCGCGCAACCCCAGCAAACTCGTCCACGGGTAACGCCACAAGCAAGTTCACAAAGTAGGAAAATTGGCGAGCTTCGAGCTTATGCTTGGGTTCTCGTCTCTTGTTTTTTCTTTTTTTCTTCTTATCCATTTTGGGTTTTCTCCTTTTTCTCTTTAGATTTTTTTGCACGTTCTTCTCTATCACAAATTTTACAGCGCCCCGTAAATCCATCACTGGAGCGGCTTTTGCGTACAAAAAAGTCTTTACTACGAAGTAAAACTCGCCCGCATCCAATACAAACTTTCCAGTTCTCCGGAAAAAATAAATTCTCCAAAAGCTCCCGGTGAATGCGCGCGGCTTCTGCGATTTGGGGTATAATTTTTTGTCGATAAATGGTCGAAATGTAGTTATCGGTATAGTGGCTTCCATAGGTTTCGTTTAGTATTTTGGCAATTTGGATATTTGGTATCCCGCGCAGTTTCATACGAAGAAGGTCGTTTTGGGACTCGCTTAGATTTGCCTCGCGCGCGTAGTAGGTAAAAATTTGTTGGAGAGGGGTATTGCGGAAGTCTTCGCGCAATTCCAAAAACTCCAAAAGATTTTGTTCTTTTCGGAAATCAAAGGTAGCGTCGGGGTCAGTTCTTTTCCAAAGAACCTTGGAAAGCGCGCGCAGGTCTTTTTCCCCAAAGTTTTTTGGCACCAACTCATCAAACGAAATAAAGAATTGGGGTGCGAAGCTAACGGGCGCAATCCCAAGTTCCGGGGTTATGGGAAGGGTTTCGTCTTCTGCGGGCGAATGGAGTATTGCGCGCTGGGTTGGAGCTGAAAACGAATCGCGAAGCGTATACTGCTGGCGGCGTAACTCGACGAGATGGTGGCGCTCCTTCAGGTAGGAAAAGCTTGTGAGTAGGTGGGATTTTTGGTGAGCGGTTTCGATTTCAGATGGTGAGAGTCTTGCCAGAAGTTCTGCGCGGGGTGGGGTTTTTCGCTTTCCAAGTCTTTGTTCGTATTCACAGAGAGCGAGGTCCAAAATATCGATTTCGGACCAAAGGGCTTCGAAGAGAACCAAAAGATCGGGTGGAGCGTCTCGTCGGGTTTTTTCTCGAGAGAAGACTTCACGCGTAACTTTGGTTGGAACATAGGACTTGGGAAGAATTTCGGACTCTCCAGCGGTACTTACGAGTTCATCGAGGGAAGCGGGTTCTTTTTGCGTCCATGACTTACGTTTGCGGCCGAGGTCATATTGACCTTTTTGTTCGCCATTCTTTCCATCTTCGTCGAATCCCCAAAGCACATATGCGGCGCAGGTTTCGAGTTCTGCGGGCGACAGCTCAAAGGGAAGACCTTCAATATATCGAGATAGGAACTCGATTCGTTCTTTTGCGGTAGGGAGTTCCCAATTTAGTTGCAGGCGGTTTTTCAAAGGAATAATCCTCCTTAGTAGGTTTTTATATAGGTGAGCACATAGGTAGGAGCCCCTACAAGAAGGCGCCTTGGCAGAGGACCCATGTACTGCTTACATTTATATTATACCGAGAATTTTGGGGAAAATCAAATTTCGCCAATATTTTTCTAAAAAAGAATATTAAATTTTTGGAGCTCGTAGTATTTTTCTAAAAAAGAATATTAAATTTTAAAAGTTCATAGTATTTTGTAGCCAGCGCCCCTATTTTTCGTCTTTAGAAAATAAGAAGTTACCAAAAATCACCCGGGTATTTGTGCTAAAAGAATTATAAAAGTGATATAGGTATTTTCCTATATAGTATTATAAAAGTAATTGCTATAAAAGCATATTAAAATAGAATTAAAAAGATTTTTAAAAGTTCATAAAATGTTAATAGTTTGTTCATACTTTGTTCATATTTATCTGTTATTATATAACCGTACTCAAAAGGAAGTACAAAAATACATATCGAGAGGTTGTTCTAAAATGACAATTCGTGAAAAGAAAATAGCCGAAGTAAATGCGTATCTCGAAAAAACGCAGTCCATTAATTACCATTGCAAGCCGAAAATAGGCATTGATAGCGGGCGCGGTGGTAAAGCCTTTGAAGGACTTGTAAAGCTGTATCTCGGTAATTACAAATTCAAAGGTATCACGGCAAAAGAATTTGCAACAGATACAATAAAACGCATAAACGGCGAGCGTGTAAAAATTGAGATAAAGTGCAACGCATTCGAGATAGCTCGACTTGACGAAAACGGCACAACAATCTATTCAATCCGCGACAACGATTATATTGTATATGCACCCGATTTCGACGACCGCGCGCCTGTTGAGTTGCAAGCGTATGTTATTCCGGCTCAACTTTTCATCGATGAGCTTGAAAATGCGGGCTGTATACGCTTGAAAATGAGCACACCTATGACGGCGCGAAAAAGAGCGGGCGAGTCGTTCTTCTATGATAGAATATCAATTCAGAATAACAGCCTTAAAAAGCTCGACAAGATATATGATATTCTCGAAGAAAACGGAATGAGTTTAAAAGATTTCAAGGAGATGTGCGGGGCTTAAAGCCCCGCCCGCTCGGCGGACATACAAGACTAACTATAGAATGGAGTAATAGTAATGAACGAATATGAACTTGAATTTGTATCAGAGGGTGTATCAGTGGAGCGTTGTTTGGAATTTGTCACTCGACTTAATAAAGCGGAAGAGCTTAAACAAAAAGCCTATCAATTGCTTGAATCCGCTCGAAAAACATATGGCACTTATCCAAGTTACAGGACGCTTAAAATATACGAAAATACGCTCGACTGGTATATGGCGTGCGATGACACTGTAGACAGTATTATAAAAGAAATTGAATCAGAGGGCGGTGTCATAGATTAATAACGGGGCGGTGAATAACCGCCCTATCTCTATGCCCACGAAGTGACATATCATCACCTTGTATATGCTTATATCGCACCATAGAGTTGGGACGTCGGACGTCCCACCTATCGGGTTGCAATCGCGCCCACTCTGTGGTATAATAAACTCAACAAAAAGAAAAGGCGGTACATATTAATGCAAAAGTACGATGTTTATTATTGTGATTTAGGAAAAAACCTTGGCAGTGAACAGGGCGGCATCCGTCCGTGTATAATTCTCCAGAATAATACAGGTAACAAATATTCACCTACGACTATAATAGCTCCATTTACGACAGCTACAAAGCGCCCGTTACCTACACATATTCCGCTCAACCTACACGGGCGCGACAGCTATATATTGCTGGAGCAGATAAGAGTTATTGATAAGTCGAGAATCAAAAATTTTTATGGAAAAGTTGATGATATTGAATTACAGAAAAAAATACAAGCTGCGATAAAAGTAAGCCTCAGTTTAGACTGAGGTTTCTTTTTTGGAAAATTGAGCGTTTTGAATAAAACAGAAACTGTTGGGACGTCTCACGTCCCAGAATTATAATTGACAAAAAATTAAAAATAGGTTATAATATATACAGAAAGTAAAGGAAAGGACAAAAAGAAAATGAGTATAGAACTAAAGTTTGCATTACAGACAGTATTTGATATACTGATAGTAATAATGGTTATCGGTGGATTTGTAAATGAGAAGAAGCTGATAAAGTTTGAAGAAAAGCTGAAGCTGCGTTTAGCGAAAATTTTGTACAAGCTGCTTTTGCCTTTTCACGAAGCAAAGGAAAATACCAAAAAGAAATAACCCGCTCACAAGCTACAAAAGGAGAATTATTTATGGGATTTATGGGATGTCTTATGTTTGTTGGGATAATTGCACTGATGTCTTGCATTGGCGCCGCACTTGCAAGTTCATAACTACGATTGCGCGATGTGATAATTTATCACTTCGCGCGATTGTAGGTTTTACTGAAAATTTGATTGTAGGTTTAAATTTAATTTTTATATAGGTATATAAATACCGATATTATATAATACTATATATTATATATATTTATAGAAAATTTCTTTTAAGAAAATCTTCTCAAAAAGTCGGGACGTACCACGTCCCAAAATTGGTGTTGACTTTTTGTAGAAAATAATGTATAATATCTTCAGAAAATAAAAGAAAGGAAAGAAAGTTATGATTATTAAAACAAATGATAAAAAAATGATAACGCTTTACAGAAAAAAATATGACGAAGGTATATTGACTGGCTCACAAGCAACCAAAGAGGCACTCAACGATATGGACAATACTTATATTGACATTTTTGAAAGTAGTGTACTTGGAAGTGAACTTGAAGATTATTTAAAACCCGAAGTCTACGAAAAAATTCAAAAAGACCATATTGAAGCATATATATATGAGAGTCTGACTCCCTTTGAAATATCTGCTTATGAAGTTCTCGCCGAAGTGATAAAAGTTCTTTCTCCCGAAGAAGTCGAAAAATTTGCCCGCTCTGCGCGTTCTTAATGAACGCGCACTTTTCGAGAAAATTATGGGACGTATCACGTCCCAATTCCATTGTTGACAAAGTTTTCACAAAATAGTATAATATAAATGTACTCAAGAGGAAGTACAAAAAAATAAAACATAAAGAATTGAAAGGAAAGAAAAAAAATGAGAGTTACAAAGATAATCAGAGAATATGTCGAAGAAACAGTCAACGGAATTTATGACCCTATAATCGGAAATTGTTCTGAGGACTATTCCAGCAAGAAGAATGAAGTAGTGGACATTCTTGAAAAAATGGTTGATGAGTTTGATGCCGCCGCGAAAAAGGTAGTTAAAGAGCACGGATTTACAGTAAACTCGTGGGACGGAGAGGAAAGGCACATTATAAGTTATACTTGTAATTTTGGCAACAAAGAATATGAGTCGATAACACACAAGAGAAATGAGTTGAGAGACGAGAAAAGACGGAAGATACAGGATATTCTCGTGAATCTTGAACTCGGTGGAACGAAAGCCGAACTCGACGAAATGTTGAAGAATATTCGGGAAGAGGTTGTGGGTTAAACCCACAACTTTTTCTTAAAATCCCAACTGGGACGTCATACGTCCCAAAAGTAAGGTTGACAGATTTTTTAAAAAAGTATATAATATAAATGTAATCAAAAAGAAAAGAAAGGAATAATAAAATGTGGTATAACTATTGTGATGAACCCGCGGGTGAAACAGAAGAAGAAGCAAGGGAGTTTGCGCGAAATGAAATGTCTGAGGGCGATTTGATTGATTATTTGGTTGATTACAATGGCTATGATAAATATCTTCGTTGGTGTTTGTCACAGGTTGGCTTTTGGGTTGAGTTCGCAGATGATATTATAGCAAGTAATAATGTTTATTTTGCGAAAAACTTTACAGAAAGGAACGAAAAAGAATGAAAATTTATTATGACTATGTAAGACAAGAATTGCTAACAGAGCAAGAAGCAAAAGGATATACCGAACAGGATGCTTGGGAAGATAAATATGGCATATGGGAATTTATTATAGACCATTATTCCCATAATGAAATTATAGAAAAATTGCCTTCTGATTTTATTGAAGAAATCGTAAAAACGATAACAGAAAAACGACTTGAAGATGAAAACCTTTTTTGCGTAAGAGATTTTTAAAGGAGAATTAAATATGAAAATTTTTTATGATTATGACCTCAATAAGATATTAACCGAAGAGGAAGCAAGAGAAAGTGTTCGGCAAAATGTTGTAAATGATACTTATGCCTTGTTCGAGTTTATCGAAAATAATTATTCCTGCGAAGAAATTCTTAGCAATTTTAAATTGGATTTTCTCGAAAGCGTTATTGAAAAAGATGTAGAATCATGGCTTGATGAGGATGAGTATTTTCTTGTAAGGGAAATTCCTGACTAACAATGCCCGCGTGACAATTCGTCACGCGGTTTCTTCTATAATAAGTTGGGACGTAAGACGTCCTAACTCTTCTGTTGACAATTCGCGCGCAGTCGTGTATAATATAAATGTAATCAAACGAAAGGAATAAAATAAATGATAAAAGAAATTTGGTTCGATATGGACGGCACTATTGCCGACCTCTACGGCGTTGAGGGGTGGCTTGACGATATCAAAAATGAACGAGCTGACGCTTACAAAAACGCTCGCCCGCTCGTCAATTTACAAGTGCTCGCTCGGCTGCTGAATCGTCTTTTGCGACAGGGATATGAAGTGGGAATTGTTTCGTGGACTGCGCGCGACTCATCGGAAGAATATGCGGAAATTGTCGAAGAAGCAAAAAGGCAATGGCTTTCAAAGCATCTTGCAAGCGTTCATTTTTCTCATATCGATATTATTGCATATGGAACTCCAAAGCAGATAGGGCGAAACGGGATTCTTTTTGACGATGAAGAAAAAAACCGTATCTCTTGGAATGGTATTGCTTACGATGTCGATAATATTCTTGAAATACTTCGCGGAATGTGACGAAATGTCACACCCGCACTTGTAGGTTGGGACGTTAGACGTCCTAAAAGTAGGATTGACAGGCGGGACATAATAGTATATAATATAAATGTAGTCAAGAGGAAATACAAAACAAATATAAAAGAATTGAAAGGAAAGAAAACTATGACTTTTTCTGAATTTGAAACTCGACTTAACTACTATTTTAATTCCACCAGTGGACGAGATGTTTATGTTCTCAAAAAGATTTTTGACGGAAAAGTATACCCGACAATGACCACGAAAGAAAAAAAAAGACCTGTATGAACATCTCAATTCTCAGTATTCGGATTTTTATGCTGGACATGAACTATTGAAAATGATTAAAAATTATAATCCCGACGCTTTTGCAGAGTAGCGTCGTAAAGTAACAGAAGAAGAAAGAATAGTAAACAATTTTATTTCTATAATCTTTTTTGATGAGAAGTTCTTTGTCAAATGGTTGGAAGAAAAGTTCCGAAAAGAGAAATTATGGAAAGTTAAACTTACGATTCCGCGGAGAAGATACCGAAAAGGTAATTGAAATTGCAGAAAAATATGGCGGAAAATATTTCGTTTCCGAATCAAAAAAGTGACGCGCGCCTTGTGGGTTTTTTCTCACAAGGCAAAATTATAGGTAGAGATGGGACGTACCACGTCCCAACATTAGGATTGACAAAGGTTACTGTTTGGTATATAATATAGATGTAATCAAGAAAAGGAGAGAAAAAAATGACAGTTTATGTTGATGAGAATCGTGAAGTCTATACCGAAGGAAATATTGATGATAAAATAAGGGAAATATTAGAGAAATTTGATTATGAAGGCGTAGTGGATTATCTGGTTGATAAGTATACAGACGGAGACATATTAAATATGTTAAATTCCAGTGCCCAAGAGGAAGTATTTGAGTATCTAAAAACAGATATATTACAAAGGGATTTCTATATAGGGGAAATTGATGTTCTTCCTTGTCCTTATCACGACTATCGTTGTTTAAAATAATAATCTTCGTGTGATGAATTATCACACGATTTAAAAGGTAGGACGTCATACGTCCCAAAATACAAGTTGACAAATAACAAATAATCGTGTATAATATATACAGAAAATAAAGAAAGGACAATGAAAAATGTGGTACAGTAGTTTTGACAACGAGCCGATAGGCGAAGAGGAATACGAAGCAAGAGAAGCAATAGTTGAAAATATGACAGTTGAAGATTATCTTGACTTTTTTCTCAGTGATTCAGACTTAATGGAGAAAGTTATTCGTTGGGGATTTAATAATGGAATTTTTTACCCCGAGTTTGAAGATGAGTTGGGAGACATTGAAGAGCAGTTCTTCAAAGAAAATGCCTATTATGAAGAAGAAAACGAAGAAGAAGATACAACAAATTAAGTGACGGGTTTATCCCGTCCTTATATATTGGGACGTCATACGTCCCAGAACATCAGTTGACAAGAATTAGGTTTTGGCGTATAATATAAATGTAATCAAAAAGAAGAAAGGAAGAAAATAATGTTGTATAAAAGTTATGATACCGATGAAATTTTAACCGAAAAAGAAACAATGAAGCGAGTAGAAAATGCAGTAATAGAACAGAATATTTTGAACATTGTACTTTGTGACAATTTTGATTTCTATGAACTGCAAGATATGCTTACTTCCGAAGGGTTCGAGAAAGCAATGGAAATTGCGCGGGAAATGGTTCTTACAGATGATTATATAGAAATTGTAAGGGAGTAAAAGCAATGAAGATTTATGTTGATGAATATTATGACACCTATACAGAAGAAAACATTAACGAAGAATTAACAAGAAGATTCACAGAAGCTTATAATTGCGACGGCGTATTTGATTATATAGCAAATAACTATTCAGATAGTGAATTGTTTGCTATTTTACCACCTAATGTTCAAAAAAGTGTTTTTGAAGATTGGAAAGCGCGAATATTAGAAAATGACTTTTATGAGCGTGAGATAAATGAATCAAAGTGCCCTTTTGGCAAATGTCCATATATAAAATAACAATGCGCCGTGTGATGAATCATCACGCGGTTTCTTCTTAAAAAGATTGGGACGTAAGACGTCCCAACTCCCGTGTTGACATTCTTTTATCTCTATGGTATAATACTATCAGAAATTAAGAAAGGAACTAACCAAAATGGAAAAATTCGATAAGAGAAGAAAGTATTATATGATTCTTGATTGTGAGACGGCAACCCTGCCATTTGTTTCTGAAATAGAATCATCGGAGAACAAAAAGAAAATAGCTATTGCTAAGCCTTTAATATATGATATCGGCTATCAAATTGTCGATATCAACGGCAATATATATAAACGCGTGAGCTGTTTAATATCGGAAATATTTTTCGATATGAGAATTTTTGATACTGCTTATTATGCAATAAAACGCCCGATATATATTGAAAGACTTTCCAATAAAGAAATATCCTGTATGCAGTGGGATTCTTTTGCGGAAAATTTTGAAAACGATTTGCAAGTCGTTTCCGCTGTCGGTGCTTATAATTCAATGTTCGATTTTAAAAAAGCAATTCCTTTTACTGAAAAATATATCCGCGCGCTATATTCGGGTGATTATGATAACTTTATAAATTCCGAAAAGAAAAAATGCGAGTATATTCTGAAAAATAATAAAAGCGGTTCAAACTTCAACGGTGATTATTTTTATTTCCGAAATAAAAAATACCCGCTCTTTGATGTTTGGGGTCTTGCTTGTAAACATCTTCTTAATAATGATGATTTTAGAGAATTTTGTTATGATAATAACCGTCTCACAAGTAGTGGAAAATATTTTTCTACTTCGGCAGAAACAGCATATCAGTTTTTAATGCAAGATGAGAATTTTGTCGAGGCACATTGTGCGATTGATGACGCGGAAATTGAATCACAAATTTTTTCGCTAATTGGAAAAAAGACAAAGCATAAATTCTCCCGCGGAATTATCTTTTTTCCGTTTAAGATAATAGGAGAAGTCGAATAAAGAAATAAAGTGGTGAGCAATCATCACTTTTTTCTCCACCATAGGTGGGACGTTATACGTCCCAAATCAAGTGTTGACTTCCTTCAAAACTTCTGTTATAATATAACTGTAATCAAGAGGGAAAAGAAAAAGAACTCTTGAACAAAATTAAAAAGTCAACGATAAGACTAAAAAACGAGAAAGGAAAAAAGTTATGACAAGAAAGGATTTTTACAACGCAGTTATCGAGGCAAACATCAGCGAGGATATGAACAAATTCGCCGAAAAGGAACTTGCCAAGCTTGCCCACGAGGCAGAGTATCGCCGTAACACTCCCACGAAAAAGCAGAGAGAGAACGAGGATATCAAGGCTGTTATTCTCACTCACTTTACTGCGGGTGTCGCTCTGTCAGGCGCAGAGGTTGCCGAGTCAGTCGGTATCACCCCGCAGAAAGCGAATGCACTTCTTCGCCAGCTTGTGAGTGAGGGCAAGCTTTCCGTTGAGGAAATTAAGAATGGCAAGCGTCTTGTCAATTCTTACTCGATAACCGAGTAAAGAAAAATGAGGGCGGGATTATTCCCGCCCAAAATTTTACCGAAAAACTGGGACGTCAAACGTCCCAAGTCAAATGTTGACTTTTCAAAAAAGTTATGGTATAATTTATTTGTAAAAAAAGAAAGGAGAGAAAAATATGACAAGAAAGCAAGAAAACGAAATCAAACGAACCGAAATTCTTAAAAAAATCTGGGCTTTAATAGAATCAGAGGGTGATGAAGTAATTCAAATAAAGAAAAATGAAATTGCTTTCCCGTTTGTTTATGATAACGGCGATGAGTCTTTTGTAAAAGTCGCTGTAAGTATTCCCTCGGGAAGTCGTGACGGCGATATATTTGACGCTTATTCCCTCGGAGAAGAATTTCAAATCAACGAAAAAAGAAAAGCCGAAATTGCCAAAACGAAAGCCGAAGAAAAACAAAGAAAAATTGCGAGAGACGAAAAACAGCGGGAACAGAATAAACTCATAAAAGAAAAAAGGGAAAAGAGGGGATAACCCTCTTTTTTCTTTTATCGAAAAAATCTAAGTTGGGACGTTATACGTCCCAAATCAAGTGTTGACATTCCGACCCTATAAGAGTATAATATAACTGTAATCAAGAGGAAGTAAACCTCTTGAGCAAAAATAAAAAGTCAATGACAGACTCTAAAACAAGAAAGGGAAGTATTATGACACAGAAAGAGTTTTTTGAGAGCATTATGAACAGTGATGTTATCACCGAGGAAATGAGAACTCACGCGGCGGACGAACTCGCAAAGATTGAGGTTCGTGCCGAGAAGCGCAAGACAACGCGCAATTCAAAGAATGACGGACTCAAGGAAGCAATTCTTGCGTGCTTCGTTGAGGGAACGCCGATGACGGGCAAAGAGGTCGCAACCGCACTTGAAATCACTCCGCAGAAAGCGAACGCGATTCTCAAGCAGATGACCGAGGACGGTTCACTCGCCGTTTCACAGGTCGCAAATGGCAAGAGACTCATTAATTCGTATACACTGCCGACCGCATAAATGTAAGTATAGAAGTAAGAGGGCAATAGTCCTCTTATTTCTTTTATGGTAGGTTGGGACGTTACACGTCCCAACTTTATTTTTTTATTTTTCTTCAAAAGTATTGACAAATTTTTATTTCATATTGTAATTCTATATTGTAATTCTATATTGTAATTCCATATTATAATTCTATACTAAAACTCCCCTCTCACAATTCGCGTGCTCGCTGATAGGTCTTGACATAAACAGAACCCGCTCCGGGCTGGGAGCGGGCATATAAATGGGCATATGAGCTGCGAAATGAGCTACGATTAGGCACCTGTATGAGCTGGGAACGAGCTGCGTATGAGCTGGGCGTGAGCGGGTTATATAAGCAGAACTGTAGGGGCTGGGATGTAATTGGTTTATAATAAAAACTTGAAGGAGCTGCGAGCGGGTCGTATAAGTGAGATTGTAGAGTTGCTTTAGTGAACTGAAGTGGGCGCAATAAAAGAAAAAAGACCAAGGTTATCCCTTGGTCTTCTCTTCTATGCCGACACATACATTAACTTACGATAATGTATGCCCGCTCTCAAGTCCGACTTGCTTACACCTTGAAGTAACCCTTCTGCGTGCCTTTGCCTGTGACCTTAACATCCTTAACCTGCGCACGACCATCTGCTACCAGAGCACGAAGCAGAGCACTGGCTTTCTGAGTGGATGTGCCAAGTATTGCCGCAACATTCGCCGCGACTGTAGGCTCGGTTGTGAGTATATCTGTCTCAATGCGCGCAAGCAGGGGAGCATTCTCCTGTGCCTTCTTCGACTGACGCTCACGGCGCGCATCATTAGCCTTGTCAAGCTTGGCAAGAGCAGCAATAGCGTACTCCGCCATTTCAGCAGTAACGGTATTGCCCTCGTTTACATTCTCAAAAAATTCTCTCTGTGTCATTTTGCAATTCTTCCTTTCGCAATTTTTTTAGTAGGTTGGAAAGTGAGAGAGAGCGGGTTCATGGACATGGATATGGATATGAACACTTAGGAGGCGCCAAAACATTTTAGTTTTTGGAAAATAGTACGAGTTGTGGGCTCGTATCGCTTTTATCTCTCTCACTTTCTATATATATTATAGTCCAAAAAGAGGAAGTTTTCAAATTTTTGGAGAGTCTTGTAGGTTTTAATATAGGTTTTGATAAGGTTTAAATGTAAGTTAGAATTGTTTATATGGTTGCAAGTAAAACTTACAAGATAACTTACAAGAGAGCTTATCTTTAAACTTGCAATGCGTGGCAACCCGCTCCCATTTAAACTGCTTTAGTTAAGTAAAGTGCGCGCATTCAAAGTAGCTTAAAACTTAGATAAACCCGCTCCGAAAAATTCAATGTTTTTTGGCAACGAAAAAGAAAGTCAGAAAAGTTGTTCAGAAGAAAAGAAAGTAAGAGGGAAAATAACACAATTTTATGGCTTAGAGAGCGGGGTTAGGCAAAGCGCGAAAAATTTTTTTTAGGTTTCGCGCAGATTATAGGTAAGAGAAGAGGTTTTGGAAAAATTTTTTACGATTTTTTTACGATTTTTCTACAATTTTTGGAAATTTTCTACAATTTTTTGGAAAATTTCTGCGATTTTTTGAAAAATTTTTTACAATTTTTCTGCGATTTTTCGGAAATTTTTCCGAAAATTCTCACCCACAATCCATTACGGTTCAGTCGGTCTCGCCATTATTGTAAGTTTACAATTAAGTTTACAATTAAGTTTACATTTATACTTATAAAAATTTTACAATCTACGAAATTTGAGGGCAGCCACTTTTACAATTACTAACAAACTTTTACAATTACTAACAAACTTTTACAATTACT
>OJAR01000438.1_pt1 | contig 13765 bp, 13 predicted proteins | sample 1589431 | NCBI WGS metagenome assembly OJAR01 (sample SAMN03283242) | human gut metagenome | biome: human-associated habitat; material: feces | host: Homo sapiens | place: Peru | collected 2012 | reverse complement strand
GGCGCTGAACATTGGCGGTGCCGACAGCGGCGGCTTCACTTGGCTGGGCGACGGCATGATTATCGGCAACGCCCTTTGCTCTGCGGCAGCCGGGCTGATGACCAGAAAGATGGGCCGACACATCGACGTGTTTGTGGGCACGGGCTACAGTCTGCTCGTGGGCGGCATTCTGCTTGCCATTCCGGGGTTGGCTATCGGTGGCACAGTGCCGATGGTTACGGCGTGGGGCATCGTGATACTGCTATTGCTCATCGCCATCTCCACCGTGGCTTTCGGTCTGTATAACAAACTGCTCAGTTGCAACCCTGTGGGCAAAGTGGCAATCTTCAATTCACTCATCCCCGTGATTGGCGCAGTGAGCAGCTGCATTTGCCTCGGCGAACCATTCTACTGGAAATACGCCTTCGCCGCCATACTCGCCGCCGCCGGCATCTACACCATCAACCAAGCAAAAAAATAAACCTTACCAGAGCGTAAAATCCTAAATACTATTTTATAAAATTACTAATTTTGTTATCTTTGCAATTGGTATATATACAATAGAATACATGGGGATGTGTCGAATATCCCAAAAACGACAACGCTATTGCGTAGGGACATGCCTTTGGCATGTTTCCAATGCGTTGATTCATTGATGATTGCATCGAAACGCTCCGAAGGCACCACCTTCGATTATGATGGAATCGCAAATTTGATACACCCTCCTAAACATCAGCATATTATGGCAGAAAAAAGATGCCCAAACTGTGGAAACCCCGTGCCTCAAGGGTCGAAATTTTGTAATCACTGCGGTTGCGTACTAACAGCCGAAATTGTGTGCCCCAACTGTAAAAGCACAATCCCAGCCGATAGTGCTTTCTGTCCGGCTTGCCGCACAGCCATCACACCCGGCACAGCACAGGCAGCAGCCACACAGCAACAAGGAAAGAAAAGCAAAGGCGTGCTCAAATATTTTGTGTGTGCAGCTATCGCTGCATTTATCGGACTTGTGGTGGTGCGCACGCTCTTCTTCACCGGGCATCAAGACGAACCCACTGCCGCTGATGTGGAAGTGACCGACATCGACGCCGGTCGCTACAACGATGTGTTTAACAACGCATTGATTAAACACAATCTGAAAAACGATGGCGACAAGATAGCCTACGCTTGCCCGGTGAAAAATGTCACCACTGGCGAGGTGGACAAACTCATCGGCGTGACCTACCTCTCCGATGCGTCGCACTCTTTCTATAAGATTTTCACTCTCACCCTGAACGGTCAAGAGTGGGACATCAAACTCAACAATCAGAAATACGTGGATGGCTACAACCTGATTTTCGACCCGAAGTCGCTCCGCGCCGAGGAAATTCCTGCCGTGGTGGATATTCAGGGCAAGCGATACATGTTTTTCGCCTACGCTTGCGTGCCTTCAAATGAGGAATCGGGCAAAATCACCACCGTGTATTTCGACATCGACGCTCAGAAGGAAATACGCCAAGTGGACTTCTACGGCACTCTCATGCGCGACATGGACGGCCAGATGATTCTGAAATGCAACTCCGTGCCTGTGGGCACTGGCATTCTCGACAACGAACTTATCAAGCGCGCACGCAGCATAGGTATGCTCCATGTTCCCACCGAGGAGGAATTGGCGCGCGAAAAGGCTGAGCAAGAGCGTCTGGAAGCCGAAAAGGCTGAACAAGAGGCTGAGCTGGCGGCTCAACAGGCTGCCGACGAGCAGAGATTCGAGAGCGGTGAAGAGGTGAAAGTGGAAGCGCAGCAAGTGGACAAAAACACGCCGCTGTTCCGTGCCGAAGACTTCTCAAAGAAAATCAAGGGCGGCGGCTACACCGTGTTCATGCTGAAAAACGGCAAGGTGTTTGCCTTCAGCAAGTCCACCAACAGCACATTTGAGGTGCACTTCGGCGGCGGCTCAGCCATCGACATCGGCTTTGAGGATTCGGGTGCCGGCATCGTGAACATTCGCACCAGTTCAGGCAAAGTGCAATACAATCTGGGCAGCAAAACGATGAGAAAGGTGGAATAATCCCACACATGCGCCCACATCAGGCGTGTGGTAATACAATAAAACTTATTTCTAACATTTTACGGCATGAAAATCTACATTGTTAAAGACGATATGCGACTGGGGCCGTTCACGCTTGAGGAAGTGAAACGGCAGGGCATCAGCGCCGACACGCTGGTGTGGTTTAAGGGTATGCCCGATTGGAAAGAAGCGCGAGCCATTCCCGAACTGGCAGGTGCCTACATACCCGACATTCCGCCTACCGCCGAGGTAGATGAAGATGATACCGTAGAAGAAACCGGCATCGACTCCGCTCCAGAGCATCCAGCCGAAACCTACGCACCTCAACCACAGCCACAACCACAGCGCTACGCCTACGCCCCATTGCCCGACGAGGGCAAGGCGAAGAAATCGAAGGCTGGCATCATTGGCATCATCTCGCTTTTGGTGGTGATGCTGATATTATGCATCATGGTGCTCACCAAGCCCTCGAAAGCCGACTACATCGACTCCATCACACGCGTCACCACGGAATATGTGCTCGACCAAGTGGGCAACACGCCGCTTGGAATGTCGGAATCGGCATCTGGCACAGTGAAATTCGCCACATCAAAAGCGGTGAGAGCCGTGCTTGAGCAGACCTTGTATGTGGAGGACTGCCTGATTTTCAACAAGGCGAAAGTGTCGGTGGGCGAACACACCTTCACGGTGGGCATCGGCATGTTTGGACATGTGTTTACCCTCAGCAAAGAGCAGTTGGCCGCGGCAGTGACGGCAACCATCGAAAAAGAGCGCAAAAAAATGGTGCAACACGCCACCGAAGCCGTACAGGAAACCATCGACAGCACCATAGAATATGGCAAGAAGAAGGTTGAGGAATTGGACATCGACCAAAGCGACATCGACAACGCCATCGACTCAATCAAAAACAAAGCCATTAAAAAGGGCAACGAACTGGTTGACGAAGCCGTGGAGCATGCCAAAGAAAAAGGCAAAGAAGCCCTCAACGAACTCTGGAATTAAAATTTCACTATTAATTTATGGTATTTTTACCACTTTTATTTGCAAATTACCCATAATTTGTATTACCTTTGTGTGCGAAATGGTAAACGCCCAATCGCACACGGAATGAAGACTGCGGCGATGCCATCTCAAAAAAGAGAACAGATAACACACACTTTAAATCAAACAACACACAATGATTGACATCAACGCAAAAAAGGAAAATTGCCTTGCGAGAGACAAGGAATTTTTGAGCATCTACAACGATGCATTCAATTTCATGATTGAAAACCGCGTGCCAGACCCGCACAACCGAGCCTTGCACTGGACCATTGAAAACGGACAGCCTCATTACAATCTGAGTTACAGCCGTGCCTACCGCGTGGTGTGCCAAATGCTCACGGGCGACCGCATAGCATTCAACAGCCACCTGCGACAGATGATGTGGAGCGAGATTTGCAAGAAGGTGAAATCGCTCACCACGCTGCACCCCGACATGAGCATCGCCAAGGCACTCGACTTCGTGCTACTCCATTCGCGTGCCAGCCGCGTCTTCGTCACGCCCCGACAGGCGCAGCGTGGCATAGCCCGAAGCCGAAAAATGCACCGCCAAGCACTGCAATCCATCGTAGGCAAACACCAATCTTAACACACCAAATCTTTTACCATCATGACAAACACAATCAACCCAAAACACTCGCTCACCATCAATATTGACAAGGAGCAAATTCTCAACATCATCTATGCCGAGAGCGCATGGCACTGTATCGTAAACCCCGAAGCCAAACGGCTCACACCCGATGTAGAACGCGCCTGTATGCTGCGTGTGAAGGAAGGGTTCGACGATATGCGGTCGCGCTTCCAAGCCTATATCCATTTCTCCAACTTCAACCCCAACACGGAGCGCAAGAATGTGACGCTTGAATTTCGGTTTTTCAACCCCTACCCCGACTCGCTGCCCGACATTCTCAGCAACGACGTGACGCAACTGCTGGCATGGTTTGCGCTCAAGCGATTCTACGGCGACGATGCCAGCTACTACCACACCGCATGGCTCAAACACCGAGCCGGCATCACCATCGCCTTCGCCCGCGACGCCAACTACCACCTCCTCCAAGAGTCTGAGGGATAAAGGCCTCACGCTATACCGTAGGGCTTTATAGGCACCGCTCCCCACAATAAATTCGAAAGCCGTGGTTTGAAATGAATCAAACACACGGCTTTCAGCATCTACTATTTCGAATATTGAATATTTGCTTACTTGTTGAAGTGGTAGAGGAAGGAGGCGATGCCTTGGAGGGCAGGTTTGCGTTGGCCTTCAATCTCAATCTTGAAGTCGATTTCCACCTTGGCAATGCCACGGAGGTTTTGAATGTTATGGAGTTTAGCGGTCATGCGCACACGGCTGCCAGTGATCACTGCCTGACCGAAGCGCATCTTGTCCATGCCATAGTTCACCAGCATAGAGATGTTGTTGACCTGAATAATCTGAGCCCAAAGATATGGAAGAATAGAAAGGGTGAGATAGCCGTGAGCGATGGTGCTCTTGAATGGGCTTTCCTCCTTAGCGCGCTCCACGTCCACATGAATCCACTGGTGGTCGAGAGTGGCATCGGCAAACTTGTTGATACGGTCTTGGTCGATTTCGAGCCATTCTGATGTGCCGAGGTCTTTGCCAAGGTAAGATTCAAATTCTTCGTAAGAATTGATGACTAATTTTTCCATATAAATATTGTAGTAATTTATTATTTGAGGAGTTAATTTTCACAAAGTTACACATTTTTCCCCACCCCACCAAATTCCACCGAACACCTTGGCAAAAGAATCACTGCACACAGGTGCGAAGCACTGGCATCGCCAAAAGGCTGTTTTTTATGTTTTTTGTTTCGGTGCCCCCAGAATTTATCCACAGAACCGAGAAAATGACGAAATGCGTCGGTTGAATCAAAAAAATCTGTTGAATCTCGTTGAATCTGTGTGAGTTGAAGTGAATCGCCAAATTGGCGTTGTGCCTCGGCAATGCGGTGCGCTAATTTTGCAACATCAATCACAAAATTTATCAACCCATGAACGAAAACACACAACAACCAGCAGCCACCGCCCACAGTGAAGAATCGCGCCAGTGGGAAGAATGTGTGGCAAAACTCAGTCTTGACGAAGGCACCGGCAACAAGGTGCGCCATCTTATCGAGCAAATCGGGAAAGGCGAAGTGGACGAAACCACCGTGAGCATCTTGTCGCACGCCGTGAATCACGACGAGGAAATGAAAAACGCCGAAACAGAAGGCTATCTGCGTGGCAGAAACGAAAAAATCGACAATGCCACACGCCCCACTCCCATTGAGGAGCCGGCCCACGAACCCGCCACCTTTCCACGCTACAATAGAAGGAGCGTGTGGGACCGATAGCCCGGTGAATCAACCGTTTTTCCAACCCTTTATTTTTATATTCATCTTTTTAACTACACGCAAAATGAAAAACAAACTTTTACAAAAAATCAAATGGGCAAAAAGCAATTTTAAACTCATTCTTATCCTGCTCTTCACTTTCTGCCTTCTTTTAGTGTCGTGCGCCATGAGCGACGGCGAAACCACCCTCGCCATGGCACTGGTGGCTGGTGTGGCTGGCGGCAAACATGTGGTCGATGGTCCGCTTTCCACCGATGTGGCTCGTGAGGCATCGCCCGAATTGCTGCTCAACGAAATCGACAGCCAAATCGTGAAAATCCGTCCGATGGCAACGCCCGTCGACCAACTCTCGCGATGCGCTGGGGCAAAGCGAGCCGGGAGCATGACGGTGGACTATTATAATGTGGACACGAAACCCACCACCGCCCAAGTGCAAGACGACACCCCTACCCCAACCGCCAGTGGCGACATCTCTCGATTCACGAAGGTGAAATTGATGACCACCAACAACGAGATTTTCGACGTGAGCGACACCATATTGGTGCAAGGCGTGAGCGGTTACGCCCCCGACGGCACCACCGTCACCAACAACGACCTCGTGCTATATGTGGTGAAAAAGGAGGACAACGACGGTGGCATCTGGGTGATGGCAGCCAACGGCATGAAGGTGGGCGACACCGAGAACTGCGTGCCGAAAATCTCGAAAAGCACCATCCTCATTCGCATGGGACGAGCCGCCAGCGAACTCGATGTGATGTCGCCACAGTTTGAGGCGCTTCCACAAAAGGCACGCAACTTCTGCCAAATTTTCAAATGCCAGATTGAGCAAAGCACGCTCATGAAGATGAGCAATAAGGAAGTGCCTTGGGACATGAGCGACCAGGAGGAAGCCGCCATCTACGATATGCGCCTGGGCATGGAGAAGTCGTTCCTGTTCGGTGTGAAGAAAAAACTCTGGGATCCTGCAAAAAAGGAGAACATTCTGCTCACGGGCGGCATTTGGTATCAGGCCGGCAAGGCGTTCAACTACGACGGTGAGAAATTCACCCAAAACGAGGTGGTGGACCTCATGCGCGACGCCTTCACCGGCAATGCAGGCAGCAAACGCAAAATCCTGATTGGTGGCAGCGGTCTGATTGGAAGGCTCAACAAACTGGAATACTCCAAAGTGGTGACCGCAGGTGAAAATGTGGTGAAATGGGGCATCGACTTCAGCGAACTCCGCTCCAAGTTCGGCACGCTCTATGTGCTGCTGAGCGAGGTGTTCGACGAGGTGGGCATGGCTGACAACGGCATGGTGATCGACCCCGAATATCTGCAAAAATACTGCCACATACCATTCACCACCGAAGCCCTCAACCTCAAAGCCAGCGGTGTGCGCAACGTCGACGCGCTCGTGCTCACCGAAGCCAGTTGCCTCGTGCTTCGCTACCCCAAAGCCCACATGCGCATCGTGATGCAGTAGCCCCCATCACACATGAGAAGCCTTTAACTTGTTCATTTTCTTTATAGCCAGCAGCCGTGGAGCAGTTGTGAAAACTCCCCCACGGCTGCCACTTTATTCCCCCACCTCAAAAGCAAAAAAGCACCTAACAAGATTCCATTAACCACTCATTTTCAACAAATAAAACATAAAAACACAAGATTTACAGGAAGAAACAGCGTAATTAATCATAAAAATATGTACCTTTGCAGAGAATCAATAATTCAATATCAACTAAAAGCATCTAATTATGGCAATTGCTATTCGCTCAATACCTACGTTACATGGCAAAGATGCAGAACGCTTCATCGCAAAGGCTGAAGAAGCAGAAAAAAACACAAAACAGCGCATCAATGTGTCACGTAACATTAAACTTGTAAAGGATTTCCTTCGCAAGCAAAACCTGTAGTGCCATAATGAATCTCGAAGAACTGCTTTCGGAATGTACATTTGAGCGCGTCACCCCTTCAATGCTGGAGCAGTGCGAACCTTTTGTTTGTGGTCACGACGACCTTGATGAATTCTTTCGCTCCGACTACAAACTTTATGCCGACAAATTACTCGGCAAAACTTACGCATTTCGCCTCATCGACAATCCTTCAAAAATCGTATCCATCTTCACCCTATCAAACGATGCAATTCGCATCAAGCAACTCGTAGCCGAAGACAAGGAGCAAATTGAATACGTTACCGAAAACGGAGAAAAAAACCTCCGACGATTTCCGCCTCGGAACAAACCAGACTCTCTCCCGAAAAGGATATGGCACTGCGGTGATGGATTTTATCAAAGCATGGTTTCGAAGCAATGAAAACAAAACCGGTTGCCGTTTCATAATTGTTGATGCCCACAATAATCCCGACACAATCCGCTATTACGAGAAAAACGGTTTTCAATTCCTCTATTCGGAAGAAATCAACGAGGCAAAATCAATGGGACTGAACATCAAGCGCCCAAATACACTTCCACTCAACACTCGCTTGATGTACTTTGATCTGATAAAAATCGGCCTTGACTAACAATCACGCATATTTTCCGCATTATCTATATAAGCGCGCACAAAAAATCCCGAATGGAAAGATTCGGGATTTTTTGTGTATATTATGTGGGTGTATTAGCGAAGGAGGGTGAGGAAATTGGCAGGGATGGGTGATTCAAATTCCATTTTCTTTCCTGTAATGGGGTGCTCGAAGCAGAGGCGAGTGGCGTGGAGCGCAAGACGGTGAATGCCGTTGGCGCGGCCTCCGTATTTACGGTCGCCACTGATGGGGCAGCCCAAATCCTTCATGTGCACACGCAACTGGTTTTTGTGGCCGTGGCGCATCGAGAGTTCCACTCTCGTGAAGCGAGGCGAGCGTTCAATCACCTTGTAGCGCGTTTTCGCCAATTCTCCGCCGTCTTTTGGGTCGTCGGTGGAAATCACCTCGTAGTTGTCGGCATCTTTCAGATAGTTTTGCACGAGTCCCATGTCTTGCTCGATATTGCCCTCCACGATGGCCTCGTATTTGCGTTCGCTCACGATAGTAGCCCACTGGGTGAGGAATCGCTCACGCGCCTTGGCGGTGCGTGCCACGAGCATCAAGCCCGAAGTGTCGCGGTCGAGACGGTGCACCATATACACACGCGCATGTTCGCTGCGGAGTTTCACATATTTGCGGAGCACATTATACACGGTTTCATCTTTGATGTTGTTGCCAGCGGCTGTTGAGAGCATACCGTAGGCCTTGTCCACCACCATAATATCCTCGTCTTCATACACCAGTTTGAGTTTTGGGTGCGTGAACACGTGGAACGAGCCGTCGAAGTTCACCCAAAGTTCGTCGCCAGCATTCACTGGGCGGTCGAACTGCGAAGATGGTGTGCCATTCACGGCAAACTGATGATGACGGAGCATCGACTTCAATTTGGTGGGCTTATGGTCTTTAAGCACGGCAGCCACGGCTTCGAGCAATGGTGCATCGGCTTTAACGGTAAACTTTTGAATATTATCCACACGGCGGCGGCGTGGCTTATTGTTGGAGGGTTGTCGCATTTATCTAATTTTAAAACAGTTTCTAATTTGCGTTTCAAGGTGCAAAGTTAGTGATAATTCGGAGAATATCTGTAAATTTGCAACAATCAAAACTCAAATTATTATGAAAAAGGCTTCGCGCCTATCGTTAAATCCTCATGGCTAAGTAGAAACTTTTTCCGCGCCAAATTGCTCCCAAACGGCTTTTGCTGAAAAAATAATTCCACCAAAAGGGGTGTAATTGCGCTTTTGTGGTAAATATTCACTATCTTTGTGAGAATAAAGTTAAGTAATCACCTTCTATCACATTTTATGACACGGACAATTAAACTCGCACTACTCTCGCTCGCCATGCTCACATCGGTGGCAGCCTGTGCAGCACAACAAAAGAAAACAGAAGTTAAAAACGACGAAGGCGCTACAGCCGCCGCAACCTCGGTGGTGCTGGCAGCCGACCGCATCGACCAATACGTGCCTCTGCTCAAGGGCAAACGCATAGCCCTGCTGAGCAACCAGACTGGCATTACCTCTAAGGGCAAACACGTGCTCGACGTGATGCTCGAAAACGGTCTGAAAGTGACCGAGATTTTCTCGCCCGAACACGGTTTCCGTGGCAAAGCCGATGCCGGCGAACACGTGAGCAGCAGCGTTGACGAAAAAACCGGTATTCCTATCGCTTCGCTCTACGACGGCAAATCAAACCGCCCAAGCAAGGAAAGCATGGACAAATTCGACGTGCTGGTGACCGACCTGCAAGACGTGGGTTTGCGTTACTACACATATTATATCACTATGGCAAACCTGATGGAGGCTTGCATCGAGCACAACAAGGAATTTGTGGTGTTCGACCGTCCAAACCCCAACGGCATGTATGTAGATGGTCCGATTTTGGATATGGATCTGAAAAGCGGCGTGGGTCGCTTCCCTATCTGCACCGTTCACGGTATGACCATGGGTGAAATTGCGCTGATGGCTAACGGTGAAGGTTGGTTGAAAGATGGCAAGCAGGTGAAACTCACCGTGATTCCTTGCCTCAACTACACTCACCAAACTCGCTACGAACTGCCTATCGCTCCATCGCCCAACCTCCCCAACATGCTGAGCATCTACCTCTACCCTTCAATTTGCTATTTTGAAGGCACTACAGTGAGTTTGGGTCGTGGCACCGACCAGCCTTTCCAATGCTACGGTCACCCCGACATGACTTGCCGCCCATTCGACTTCACCCCGACCAGCCGCTTCGGCGCAAAAACCCCTCCACAACAAGATAAACTGTGCCACGGCGTGGATTTGCGTGGGCTGAAATACGAGGATGTGATTGCTCGCGGCATCGACCTCACCTATGTGGTTGACGCTTACCAAGACCTTCGCAGCCAAGGCAAGCAATTCTATCTGAAGACTGGCAAACGCAACTTCTTCAACCTGCTCATGGGCAACACCCAAGTGGCTGAAATGATGGAAGCAGGCAAGAGTGCCACCGAAATCAAGGCCTCATGGCAGCCCGACGTGGAAAAATTCAAAGCACAGCGCAAGCCCTACCTCCTCTACGCAGAATAAATCTTTAAAGAAATTAGAAGTTAGAAGTTAGAGATTAGAAGTTAGAAAATCAGAGTGCTCCGAGTGCTCTGAGTGCTCCTCAAAGAATCAATAAAATTAACAAATAAAAATACTCAAAAATGACAACTCCCTGGATTGTATTGGCCACTATCATTGGCTATTTTATCCTCCTTTTCGTGGTGTCGTGGCTTGCTTCTCGCAAAAGCGACGCCAACACAGCACTCACCGGTGGCCGTGAAGCCCCGTGGTATATCGTAGCCATCGCCATGATTGGTGCTCCTATCTCTGGTGTAACCTTCGTGTCGGTTCCTGGCATGGTGGCAGCCAAGAGTTTTAGTTACATGCAGATGGTGCTGGGCTTCGCCGTGGGCTATTTCGTGATTGCCTACGTGCTGGTGCCTCTCTTTTTCAAACGCAATCTCGTGTCGATTTACGGCTATCTTGAAGAACGCTTCGGCGGAAAAACCCACAAAACTGGTGCATGGTTCTTCTTCATCAGTAAGATTCTGGGTGCAGCCGTTCGCTTCTATGTGGTGTGCGTAACGCTCCAGGCGCTCATGTTCGAGCCTCTGGGCATTCCATTCATCGTGAATGTGCTCGTTACCATCGCCCTCATCTTCCTCTACACCCTCCAAGGTGGCGTGAAAACCGTAATCTGGACCGACACGCTCAAGAGCATCTGCCTCATTCTCTCGGTGGTGCTTTGCATCTTCTTCGTGGGTCAGGCACTCAACTTCGACTTCACCGGCCTGTGCTCGGCAGTGGCAAGCAGCGACACCTCGCGCATCTTCTTCTTCGACAACCCAAGCGAAGGCACCTACTTCTGGAAGCAATTCCTCGCCGGTATCTTCATGGTGATTGCCATGACTGGTCTTGACCAAGACTTGATGCAGCGCACCCTTGCCAGCAAGAATGTGAAGGAATCGAAGAAAGGCCTTATCGTGAGCGGTATCACCCAAGTGTTTGTGGTGGGTTTGTTCCTTGTTTTGGGTACCATTCTCACTCTCTACATGAGCAAGATGGGCTTGAACTACGATAAGAGCACCGACGAAATTTTCGGTATCGTGGCATTCGATAGCAAGATGAGCATAGTGGTGGGCATCCTCTTTATCCTCGGACTCGTGTCGGCTGCATATTCTGCCGCTGGTTCGGCACTCACCGCCCTCACCACATCGTTCACCGTCGACATTCTTGAAAGCAATAAGAAAGAAGACGAAGCCACCCTTGGCAAGACTCGCAAGAAAGTACACATCGGCATGGCAGTGATGATGGGTATCGTGATTTATGTGTTCTACCTCATCAGTAGCCAAGACGCTATCAGCGCCGTGTATTCTTTGGCAAGTTACACCTACGGTCCTATCCTCGGCTTGTTCGTTTACGGTATGTTTATCAAGGGCGACGTGCGCGACAAACTCGTGCCTGTGGTGTGTGTGCTCTCACCTGTATTGAGCTGGGTGCTCCAATGGGCGCTGCTCAAATATTGCGACTACACCATGAGTTTCGAACTCCTGCTCTTCAACGCCGCATTCACCGTAATCGGCTTGCTCCTATTCCGCAAAGGCAAATAGTAATCCAACCTAATAAATAATGCTACCTCCCCTACTGAATTTGTAAAAAGGGGAGGAAGCATTTTTATTTTCACCCCCTCACATTGGCAAAAATGTGAAACAGTGTCTCACAATTACAGTCAAAACTTAATGAATTATTAGGATAACCATAATCACCATTTTTTATCTAATTATGGCACGAAATAAGATTGCAGTATATGTGTGGATTGTCGATACTATCGAGAGCCACCGACACATCACCCTCGAAGAACTCAACCGACTGTGGTGCAATTCCTCGCTCAGCGACGGGAACCCCATTCCGCGACGCACGTTCTTCAATTATCGCAACGCCATTGAGGAAATGTTCAACATCAACATTCAGTGCAATCGCTCCACATTTGAGTATTACATCGAAAACTGCGACAACGAGGCCGACAGCCGAATGCACCACTGGCTGCTCGACACCTTCTCCATGACTGGCATGCTCAGCAACTCGAAAGACCTTTCGGGACGCATCATCGTGGAAGATGTGCCATCGGCTCGCGAGCATCTGCCTGTGGTGATTCAAGCCATGCGCGAAGACAAGCGCATCGTGTTCGACTACCACCCCTACACCCGCTCGCAAGCATCGAAAGGCGTGGTCATCTGCCCCTATTTCGTGAAGATATTCAAGCAATTATGGTATGTGATTGGGCACAATGTGGCTGATGGCAAAATCAAGACCTATTCGCTCGACCGCATGACCAACCTCAACATTTCCTCCACTTCCTTCAAGATGCCCGAAGGCTTTGAGCCACAGTCGTTTTTCAAAGACTGCTACGGCATCACCATCAATCAGAACGAGCCAAAGGACATCGCATTACGCGTGAGCCACACCCAAGCGAGATACCTCCGCGCCTTACCGCTCCACCACACGCAAAGCGAGGAAGTGCACGACACCTACTCCATTTTCCGCTACCGCATGTTGCTCACCTACGACCTCTACGAAAAAATCCTCTCCCTCGGCAGCAACGTGGAAGTGCTCACCCCACCCGAACTGAAATCCCAAATCATCACCCAACTAAAAGCCACCCTCGCCCACTACCAATAATCCCCACCCCAAAAAAACAGTCGCCACCCCATCGACATATTACCAAAAAAAACTCGTTGACTCGTTGCCCCCCCAAAAAAACAAACTTATGAAAATCGATTTCAAGAAATTACTTAACGCATTCATCTCCGAGCGATTCATCTTTACAGCTATCATCATCAGCTCGCTGGTAATCTATTTCCAAACCGACGGAAAAACCTGGAAATGGCTCACCGTGGCAGATGTCATCACCACCATGATATTCATCTTAGAAATGGTGATTAAGCATTACTTCTACGGACCGAAAGAATATTGGAGCAATGGGTGGAACCGCATGGACGGCATATTGGTAATCTTGTCGCTGCCATCGCTCGCCACCTATTTTGTGCCCATCGGCGGTGCCGACCTAAGCGTGCTACTCGCATTAAGACTTCTGCGCGCACTCCGCTTTTTCCGCTTCGTTCACTTCTTCGGCGACGGCATCAAGCAACTTGGCGTAGGCTTCAAAAACGCAATGAAAGCCTCACGCTCAGTGCTGGCAGCATTCTCCATCATCATCGTAGTGTTTGGACTGATTAATTGCAGCCTATTCCGCGAAGTTTCTCCAGAACACTTCGGCTCACCCTTGCGCAGCATTTATTCCGTGTTCCAACTCTTCACCATAGAAGGTTGGTACGAAATTCCA
>OJAR01000428.1_pt1 | contig 13974 bp, 9 predicted proteins | sample 1589431 | NCBI WGS metagenome assembly OJAR01 (sample SAMN03283242) | human gut metagenome | biome: human-associated habitat; material: feces | host: Homo sapiens | place: Peru | collected 2012 | reverse complement strand
TGAATATTCCCCCTCGAAGATGCCGTCAAGATCCATCTTAAGGAAGTCACCCTCACTCAGGTTGTCACCCAATTTCGGGAAATGCTTCTTCAGATAGACAACAGACTCGCCGTCAATCTCAATGACTTTCAACGCCAGTTCCGGACGTGGCAGCAGGTACTGGGTCAGGACTCCCATTCCAGGGCCGACCTCCAACGCCTGATGCCCGGTAAGGGCTCCGACTATGTTCTTTGCAATGCTCTGGTCAGTCAGGAAATGCTGACCGAGCGCCTTTTTCGCACGTACTTCCATAGGGACAAAGATACTGAATATTCTTCGATTCTGTAGCCGTGAAGAGTAAATGGTTGCTGATGAATATCTTGACCACTTTCCTTCGGTGAGATCAAGCGGAAGAGTAATAGCTATATTTCTGAAAACCAGCGCATTAAGCACCACCAATTGATACAGAGTGAGTGACAGGTAAGATATTCTTAATAAATCAGATAGCAACTCCTCTTTGGCAGAAACCGACTAAAGGCAGCAGCGTTATCCATTATTACCCAATACTTTACACTATCCATAACGGTTACGGCACACATGGAAACAGATCACTTCGACAGGCTCAGTGAACGCCGAGGTGACTGCTCTGCGACCGAAAAGGTGATTGTATGCGACCGAGATGATCGCTCGGTGTACAAAAAGGAGTTTCTGTGTCAGATGTCAAGATTGTCCACTGATCCGTCACACATTTTTGGCGGTGGTGCAGCGGTTGACGAGGTAGGCGATGGAGACGTAAGGGATGCCGGAGTTGGTGGCGAGACCGATCTCACAGGTGCGGCTGTTGGAGTAGCCCACCGGGACGCCTTTGACCTGGGCTTTTAGCTTGCGAAGGGCGTACTTGTTGAGTTCCGGGTGGGTCATTCCTTTGTCGCCGGCGAAACCGCAGCAGCCTACGCCTTCTGGAACAATCACGTTGGTGGAGCACATGCGGGCAAGTTCAAGCATCTTGCCGGTCTTGTGCATCAGACGCATCGAGCAGGTGAGATGAATGGCTACCGGGGTGTCGGTCTGGTGGAAGTCCAGCCTGTCGGTCAGGAAACCAAGGATGAACTCGGACGGTTCGTAGAGCCTCATCCTCTTGATTTTGTGCTTCATACGATGAAGGCAGGGGCTTTGGTCGCAAAGGATAGGGTAGCGGCCTTGCTCACTGGCCTGCCAAAGAGCCTCCTCCAGTTCGGCTGTCTTCCTGTCGGCGATCTCCGGCATACCCTTGCTTTCCCAGATCGTACCGCAGCAAAGAGAGGACATATTCTCCGGGAATATGACCTCGTAGCCGGCTTTGGTCAGAAGTGAGACCATCTCCTCGACGAGAGGTTTGTCCACGGCGTGGTGATGTTTAGGGAGGCCCATCATCTGGTTGATGCAGCTCGGGAAATAGACCACCTTGCAGACGGTCGGTGTTCCTGTGGCCGCTTCGGATGTTTGCGATTCCGGGCTCATGGACAGGCTCCCCAACCTGGCAGGTTCCGTGGCCGCTTCGACAGTCGAAGCGCCATCGTGGCCAAAGGCGGCGGAACTTACCAAAGCCCTGAGCGATTTAGGAATATTGTAGGCCTCAGGGGTGGCAGGAGTCCAAAGCGGAATACGTATGGCGTTGTGCAGCCAGCGGCATAGGCCGCTCATGGCAAGGTCACCAAGCACGGTCTCGCCGGCCGTGGCCATCCTCAAAGCGCCGCGAAGGCCACTCTTGACTCCGGCGTAATGACCGGCGACGAAGTTCCAAAAACCGTGGCCGAAAGAGCCCGCGGGCATATTCACCCTCCTCAGCTGATGAGTCAGGTCGGCGACATTGATGCCCATCGGACACGAGGTCGAGCAGAGGCCGTCCCCGGCGCAAGTCTGCTCCCCCGTGTAGGAATATTCCTTCTCAAGCGTCCGCAGACGAGTCTGTTCCGAGGCGGTCGGATCCGGCAACTCCCGCAGGGCGGTGATCTCACGTTGCGTGGCGATTCTGGTCCGGGACGAAAGCGTGAAGCCGCAGGAAAGGCAGTTCACCTCGCAGAATCCGCACTCGATGCATTTGTTCAGTTTCTTGTAGATCTCCGCCAACTCAGGCTCGACAGCCTTGCTGTCATCCGCCCACGGTTTCAGCACCGGCAACGCCTTGAAATTCTTCAAGAAGCACTCCGGATCATCGTTGAAGATCACACCAGGATTCAGAAGCCCGTGAGGGTCAAACAGTTCCTTCACCCGCTTCATTATCCCGAACGCCTTCTCGCCCCACTCGTACTTCACGAACGGAGCCATATTCCTGCCCGTTCCGTGCTCGGCCTTCAGAGAACCGTCATATTTCCCGACCACCATCTCCGCCACGTCGCGGATCATCGCCTCATAGCGCCTCACCTCCGCCTCGGAATCAAACGACTGGTTGATGATGAAATGGAAGTTGCCCTCAAGGGCGTGGCCGTAGATGCAGGAATCGTCGTAGCCATGCCTGTCCAGCAGCGCCGAAAGATCCTCCGTCGCGTCTGGCAGATCCTCGATGTGGAAGGCGATGTCCTCGATAAGGCAGGTCGTCCCCTCGCGGCGCATTCCACCGACGGACGGGAATATTCCCGAACGGATGGCCCAGTAGTTCCCCGTAATGGCAGGATCGCTACTGAATATGAACGAGTTGCCCTCCGCGTCATTCAGTACGGCAAAACGGCGCAGAACCTCGGAGAGTTTGCCGATGTTGGCATCCAAGTCCGTCTGGTCAGCACCCGTGACGCGAAGCAGGAGAGCGGTCAGATCCTTGTCGGGATATTCATTAAGCATCGGGTCATCTACTGACGCAAGCGACCGTTTGTCAAGCAGTTCAGCGGCATCAAGCACCGCAGGATTGATTTCTTTTCTGAGCGCCACAACGGCCTCGGCAGCCTCCCTTATCGTCCCGAAATAGACCATCGCCGAGGCTTCCTTGGACGGCAGCGGCAGAGTCTTCATCGTGACCTGGCTCATAAACGCCAGCGTACCCTCGGAGCCGACCAGCAAATGGGCGATTATGTCGAACGGATCTTCAAACCTGATGAAAGGGAATATGTTGAGTCCGGTGACGTTCTTTATTGAGTATTTGTACCTTATGCGTTCAGAGAGTTCCTTGTCGGCAAGGATTCCGTCCCTCAGTTCCTCGATTCCTTTGATGAAATCCGGATGGCTGGCCCTGAAAGCCTCTCTGGAGGTCTCGTCCCCCGTATCCAGCACCGTTCCGTCAGCAAAGACCATCCGCACGCTCTCCAGTTCCTTGTCGCTGTTGGCGTGGGTGCCGCAACTCATGCCGGAGGCGTTGTTCATCACGATACCGCCGACCATACAACTTCCGATCGAGGCCGGATCCGGGCCGAATTTCCGACCATAAGGCTTCAGGATAGCGTTCACCCTCGCCCCTACGATTCCCGGTTCGAGGGTTATCTCGGAAGCGTCCTCCGAAACCATGTATCTTTCCCAGTTCTTTCCCGCCACGATCAGCACGGAATCGCTGACAGCCTGACCCGAAAGGCTGGTTCCGGCGGCACGAAAAGTCACCGGGACATCAAACTTCGATGCCGCCTCAAGGATCTTCGAGACTTCTTTCTCATTGGACGACCGGATGACAATCTTCGGCACAAGCCTGTAGAAACCAGCGTCGGTGCCCCAGGCGAAGCGCCTCAACTCATCAGTGTAGAGTGCGTTCTTGGGCACGAATTTCTCTACTTCCTCAAGGAAACGTGAATATTTCTCTTCCATATTCAAGTAAGATACACTACTATGTAATACATCATCATTCCGCTGGCAATCAGTTTGATGCCGGTTCCGCAAAGGAATCCCATAAAGGCTCCGAGGGCGGATTTGGCGGACTCCCAGCCGTTCTTGTCAGCGAAAATCAACTCGGCGAGAAACGCTCCAAGAAGAGTGCCGAGAATGATTCCGACCGGCGGGACGAGAAGGCCGACAAGCATTCCGGCCATAGCTCCCCGGCCAGCGGCTTTAGTTCCGCCCGTGACCTTGGTGAACCAGGACGGCACAATGTAGTCGATGATCGTCACGGCCACAGTGATTCCCAGCCAGACGAGCAGAGATTTCAGCGACATCGGGTCGCCGGCCCCGTTCGTGCCTTTGCCCCAGAAATAGAGAATCATCAGCCCGACCCAGCTGACAGGAGGACCGGGCAGGGCGGGAACAACACTCCCGATGATGCCGACCACTCCTGCCAGCACGGCAAGGATGATGACCAAAACACTCATTAATATTCTATGATTTATATTCCTAAGCCATAGCGGCCTCGACATCGTCCGGCTGGATCGGAAGGCGGTTCGGGCCTGTGCGGCGCGCGCCGTCCTCTGTCACGAGCACATCGTCCTCCAGACGGATGCCACCGAAGTCGAGGTAGTCGTGCTCCAGCTTGTAATAGTTCACGAAGCCCTTGTCGCGCTTCTCGCTCTTCCATTTCTCGATGAGGGCCGGAATGAAGTATATTCCCGGCTCATCTGTGATGACATTGCCCGGAACAAGTCGGCGTGCCATTCTGAGGCTGCCGAGGCCGAGCTGCGTGGAGCGTTTCTGATCCGGATCGTAACCCACGAGATCCTCTCCGAGGTCCTCCATGTCGTGAACGTCAAGTCCCATATTGTGGCCGAGTCCGTGAGGCTGGAACAGTCCGGCGATGCCTTCGTGAAGCATATTGTCCAGATTGCCGCGCACGATGTCCAGAGATCTGAGATCCTCCAGCATCAGCTTGGCGACGGCCAGATGAACGTCCCTATAGGCGACTCCCGGCTTTGTCAGATTGAACGCCAACTCGTTGCAGTCGCAGACTATCTGATAGATGTCCCTCTGCTTCTGGGTGAACTTGCCGCTGGTCGGCAGGGTGCGGGTGAAGTCCGAGGCGTAGTGCATGTTGTTCTCGGCACCGGCATCGATCACCATCAGCTTGCCAGGCTCGATGACCTTGTCGTGCAGATGATTGTGCAGAGTCTCACCATGCTGGGTAAGGATTGTCGGGAACGACACGCCCCAACCTTCGCTGAGGGTCACACCCTCCATCTTGCCGACAATCTCCTGCTCGATGATCCCGACCTTGACGCTGTTGCGGGCCACAGTATGCATCCTCTGTCCGAGAGCTCCGGCATCGTCGATCTGCTCGATCTCGCACTGTTCCTTGACAAGCCTCATCGAGATGACAGCCTGCACGAGTTCCTTGGAGGCGTGCTTGCCGCCGTCCTCGTCGATAGGGGCGACACGGGCCACATCCTCATTGGATATTCCCACAAGGGCGGCGAGTTTCATCGTGTTGTAGTAGCGGCTCGGAGGAAGGAAATGAATATTCCTGCCTGTGGCCAAAGCCTTAGTGACGGCCACGTTAAGCGAACCATAAGAGGCCGAGTTCTCCACACCCACCTCCGCTGCCTTCGAGGCCACTGACGGCTGAGGTCCCATCCAGATGATGTCCCCGATCTCCACATCGTCGGCGAAGACGGTCACCTCGCCGCTGTCAAGGTCGAGGATCGCCGCATAGCGAGGCTCGTCGAGCCCGAAAAAGTACAGCCAGGATGAGTCCTGACGGAATTTGTAAGCGTTGTCCTTGTACTGGGCGGCTGCTTCGACGTTGCCCACGAACAGGGCTATTCCACGCTTCCCCTGCGGAGCGGTCTGCGCCATCTTCTCCAACAGAGCCTTGCGTCTTGCGATGTAGATCTCTTTTGCGAACATATTCTTAGGTCTTTATGTGATTGAACTTCGGTAAGCCCTGTCTGCGGCCACAGAACCTCCGTGACAGCCAAGGCCTCAATTACAAATATACAAAATTGATATGTAAATTGACACTTAGTAATCCTTAAAAAATAATTTGGATTTGTCGCCACTTCTATAGCAGTGGTGTCATATAGATCGGAAGGAACACATATCCGTTTTCTTCTTTATAATCCTGGGTATAAATTACGTAAGGAACATGAAGTTGTTTTTTGAACTTTTCACGGAATTTTGACAAGGATGAGAAGCAGGAATACTTGCCAGATTTCACCTCAACCGGGCAAATGTTATGGGCGTTTGTCAATGTCGGCTTTTCTACAAGGAAGTCAACCTCCATCCTGTCCTCAGAGACCGTTGAATAATTGCTATAGAAATACAAAGAGTGACCGCTTGCAACAAACATCTGGGCGACAATGTTTTCCATGAGCATCCCTTCATTGATTTCCAACTTGCCAAGAAGAAGTTTCTGATACAGCTCCTCGCCTTGGATAGTCTTCTCATCGAACGCGTGAGAAATCAGGAGCCCAGTGTCTCCCATATAACATTTGAAAGTCCTGTCATCTCGTTTCAGTCTCATGCCTACCTGAGGTTCCGTAACACCATTGCAGATATTCACAAAACGAGCGTCCTTCAGCCAAAGGAACGATGACTCATAGCTTCTGTATCTCGCGCCTTCACCCAAACTTGCAAGGCGGAACTTCTTCTCATGTTTCTGAAGCTCGCCCGGTATCTGATCCCACACCGCCTTAACCTTTTCCGTGTACCCATTGACGTGCTTGTCAATGCTACGACGGTACAATGCCAGAATATCCCGCTTCACCGTGTCCACTTTACGGAATATCCCCGTTTCAACAAATTCTTTAACCGCCTGCGGCATTCCTCCGACAATCAGATACTGCCGGAACAGGGTCATCGCCTTACGGTGCATCGGGCCAAGCTGACATCGATTCTCAAAACACGTCTTGACGAACGGCATGGTCATCTCATCGCCCAACGCCCATAAAAACTCCTCAAAATCCATAGGGTACATTTGAAGAGGTCTCTCCTCGGAAGGCAAAAGAATATCCTCGGTGTTCTCATTGATGCTTACCAATGACCCGGTCTCTATGTAATCATACCTTCCGTCCGCTACAAGATGCTTGATGGCCTGACGCGCCATTGGATATTTCTGAACCTCATCGAAAATAATCAATGACTCTCTCTCGTACAGCTGGACACCAGCGACATTCTGCAAAAAGATAAGAAATGTGTCAGTTTCATTCAGATACTCATCAAAAACTTCCTTCATCGCTTTACCGATGTGCGCGAAGTCCACAAGAATATATGACTTGTACTCATTCTTGGCGAACTCCTCCACTATGAAGCTCTTTCCCACCCGCCTTGCTCCTTCCACGAGGAGGGCGACCTTGCCTTTCTCCTCGTTTTTCCATCTCAAAAGGGAATTATATATTTTCCTTTTCATAAATCACTGTTTTTCAAAGACAAATATAACACCTCTGCACCGAACAAACAAATTTAATCACCACATTATGCACCAAAACGAGATTTTTGAGATAGCATTATCGCACCAAACAAACAAATTTAATATTAATCTTTGTACTGCGCGTGACCTTCCCTGAGAATGGTTGACACTTTTGGGGATGAACCGCGCGAGTGTGAGAGAAATGAAAGTGTGGCCGAAGGACAATCCGGTCACACTTTCATGCTTTGTTTCACGTCGCTTCGACAGACCCGGCGACAGGACGGGAACTACTTCTCCTGCTGCGGACGGAGATCCAGACTGAGCTCGTCGAGCTGGGACTGGTCGATCCGGGACGGGGAATCGATCATCACGTCACGGCCCTGGTTGTTCTTCGGGAAGGCGATGAAGTCACGGATGGACTCCTTGCCGGCGAATAGTGTGCAGACACGGTCGAAACCAAATGCCAGACCTCCGTGAGGCGGAGCACCGTACTGGAAGGCGTGGATGATGAATCCGAACTTATATTCAGCCTCCTCAGGACCGATGCCCAGAACCTCGAACATTCTCTTCTGCACCTCGGCGTCGTGGATTCGGATCGAGCCGCCACCGAGTTCTGTGCCATTCAGCACGAAGTCGTAGGCATTGGCGCAAACCCTTTCGAGATCCTCTTTCTTGTCGCTGTAGAACAGGTTCATGTGCTCAGGCTTCGGTGCGGTGAACGGGTGGTGCATCGCGTAGAATCGTCCGTCCTCCTCGCTCCACTCAAGAAGCGGGAAGTCCACGATCCAAAGCGGCGCGAAGACCTTAGGGTCACGAAGGCCGAGCCTGTTGCCCATCTCGATACGCAGAACGCCAAGCATTGTCTGCACCTTGCGGTTGCTGTCACCTGACATCACGAACACGATGTCACCGGTCTTGGCCTCAACGGCCTCGGCGATGACTTTCAACTCGTCAGGTGAGTAGAACTTGTCGATCGAGGACTTGACGGAGCCGTCGGCGTTGAGCTTGATGTAGATCAAGCCCTTGGCTCCGACCTGAGGTCTCTTGACCCACTCGGTCAGCTCATCGATCTGCTTGCGGGTGTATTCAGCGCCTCCCGGAACCGCGATGGCTCCGACGTAGGCAGCGTCCTCAAGAACGGAGAAGCCTTTGCCTTTCACCTTGTCTGTAATCTCGTGAATGGTCATTCCGAAACGGACATCCGGCTTGTCAGAACCGTACTTGTCCATTGCGTCGTACCAGCTCATACGAGGCATAGGGTTAGGAATATCAACCCCGAGGACGTTCTTGAACATCGTCCTCATCATGCCTTCGAACATATTCAGGACATCCTCCTGCTCGACGAAGGACATCTCGCAGTCGATCTGGGTGAACTCTGGCTGACGGTCGGCGCGCAGATCCTCGTCACGGAAGCAGCGCACGATCTGGAAGTAGCGGTCGTAGCCGGCGACCATCAGCAGCTGCTTGAAGGTCTGAGGAGACTGCGGCAGGGCGTAGAACTGCCCCTGATTCATCCTTGAAGGGACCACGAAGTCACGGGCGCCCTCCGGGGTGGACTTGATCAAGTACGGAGTCTCAATCTCCATAAATCCCTGGCCATCAAGGTAGTTGCGCACCTCGTGGGCAAGCTTGTGCCTCAACGCCAGCGCCTTCTGGAGCGGATTCCTTCTCAGATCCAGATAGCGGAACTTGGCACGGAGATCCTCGCCGCCGTCGCTCTCGTCCTCGATCGTGAACGGAGGGGTGACGGACTTGTTGAGGATGTTGATCGCCTCAAGCCTGATCTCGATGTCTCCAGTGTCCATCCTGGCGTTCTTGCTCTGACGCTCGACAACCTCACCGGTGGCCTGGATGACATATTCACGGCCCAAAGAGGTCGCGGTCGCCACCAAAGCTGCGTCTGCGTCCGCCTCAAGCACGAGCTGCGTGATGCCATAGCGGTCACGCAAGTCAATGAAAGTCATTCCGCCGAGCTTCCTTGACCTCTGCACCCAACCGGCGAGGGTCACCTTCTGCCCGACATTCTCAATGCGGAGTTCCCCGCACGTGTGTGTTCTGTACATATTGATATGTTTTGAATATTCCTACTTACGCGGTCTGCATCTCTCTCGAGGACCTACAACTTGCAAAGTTAGCAAATTCTCCCCAAGAATGATTGAATATGCCTGATTTTCATTCAGCCCACATTCTGGCACCATAGACTACCCTCTTTCCTTCGTGGAGGGCAAAGCCTTTGTTATCAAGACAGAACACAGAGTTACTCCACGCCAGATGAGGGAGGAGAAACATCTATCAAAATATTAATATTCAACATGTTGCCCTCCATGGTATTTTCTACAGGCCTCTGAACGGAGGCCTCATTTCATTCCAAGGCACACTAAAGGTCAGGAATACTAATAGGTGTGCAGGCTGAAGCCTTGGGCTGAGGGGAGGTAGTTTACGCCCCACCAGCACATCTGGAGGAGGATGAAAGAGAATATCAGAAGGAAAAGGGTGCGATGGAGAGCTTTGTTGGAGTGTGATGCCACTTCAATGGCTGGCGAGTTCTGTCGAGCTATGGCCTCTGAGCCTGCCGAAGTGACCGAAGATAAAGCAGAGCCTTGGCGGAGATGCATGTACAGAAGATAGCTGAGCCAGGTGGCGGCGGCCCAGGTTTCCTTAGGATCCCAGGTCCAGTAGTCACCCCAGGCCTGTTTGGCCCAGAGGGCGCCCATCACTATGCCCATTGTGATGAATCCCCAGCCCATGCGCACCAGGGTGTCGCAGAGGCGCAGGTCGCCTTGAAGGGACGGTGACAGGGGACTTGCGGTCGCATCGACAGTGGCAGGAGTTGTTGACCCTGGGGCCGGAGCGGATCCCGCGGCTGAACGGCGGGTCAGCCAGAGAATACGGAGGGCGAGGATGGTGGCGATGCCCATCACGGCGTAGGAGAACATATAGACGATGACGTGCGGGACGAACCACGGGCTGCGGAGAGCCGGCATAAGTTCTTCAGTGTGAATCTCCGGCTTGAATATGTTGATGCCGGCGAACATCACGGCCATAAGGCATCCGAACGGAAGTACCCAGCGGTAACGCCAACGAAGATACACCACGAGCCCGATCAGCGAAAGGAACAGGCTGAACCAAAGGCGGGTCTCCCCCATAGTGCGGAGAGGCGGACGCCCAAGCGAAATCCAGACCCCGACAATGAATGTCATGAATATGGCAGAGCCGCATCCGGTCAGAACGGCGGCCGGGAGCCTACGTTTGGAAATCACGGAGACAATCGCTCCTGAAATCCAGAACAGTGACGCTGCCAAGGCGAACCAGACAAACGAATCCCAACTCATAACCGTTCCTCCTTTTCATTGAAAGTTTCACATCCTAAGGGAGCGGCGCCATCTTGTAGTTTTACAGACAATGGTCCTTTCTTTCCAAAAGACGGTTTGAAGCCAGCAAAGAACACCATCGCCGCGGCGGAGACAAGCAGCAGCCACAATGCAATGCGGAAAACCTCCGACAAAGGCGAACAGACACACTTGAATATGCTTGCGAACTCTCCTCGTTCCGTGTCCGACAGGTAGTCCGACTGGTAAATCCACCACGAACCGACCTTTGCAGGGTGGTTCACAGCGATTTTGATCTCTGATGAGCGGCCGTCAGGAAGGGTCAAGGTGACCTCGGAAGAATATTCATAAACAGAGAAATCCCTGAGTGTCAACTCGAAAGGGAGTTTGACATATTCATAAGTGACTTCGTTCCGCGCTTGATGGTCCGGGACATTCGGCATCGCGATCATAACCGTCCGGACGGTGCCGCCGGAGCCGAAAAGTCCGGCGATCAGAATCACCGACAGCCCCAGATGGGCGCAGGTCACCCCGAGGCGATGCTTGCTGAATCTATGAATATCCTCTATCGTGTTCAGTGTGACGCTTGTCGCCAAAAGAAGCAACGCGAGGATGAAGATCGGCGACCGGCTCATATTCCTGAAACCGAGAACGCCGAAAAAACCGTCCCTGCCCCCGTCCTGCGGTACAAGCCCGAAGACGAGCAGCAGGAACAGCACGATTGAGATCGAGGTCAGGCAGGCTTTCCGTCCGGCCAGATGCCTGAACAGCGGCCAGCGGTCACGCAAAACATAGATGACCACCAGAAGACAGACATAGAGAAGGGCCGCCAACAGTCCGAACGTATGACCTGCGACAACCATTACAGACTATACCATTGATCCGACAGGAGTTTGACGGCTTCCCTCACGGTCTTGGCACGGTCTCCGGCAGTGCCGCACTCGAAACTGACATAGTTCTTGTAGTCCATGTGCTGGAGCGCCCGGAATCCGGACTTGTAGTCGTCCTTCGCGCCGTCCTCTCCAGGCATCAGTCTGCGGCCACGGCTGGCGATGTGGACGTGCTGGAGGTACTCTATGCCGGCTGATGTCAGCGCGCCGTAGTCGGAGGTCTCCTCGGACATGTGCCAGAAATCACCCATCACCTTCACGCCCTTGCTGTCGGAATCGCGGGCGATCGCGGCGGCATCGGCAACCTGACGGAGATAGAAGGCCTCCCTTCTGTTCAATGGCTCAAGAATCACGGTCGTGCCGTGCTCAAGGGCGAACTCTCCGAGGTCGTGGAGCTGCTCGCAGAGGTAGTTGCGGGTGTCCAGGGTGTGGGGTCTGCACGGAGTCTGGCTGTTGAAAGCCGGAACCATTATGACTCCCACCGAGCCGAGTTCACCTGCAGCGGCCACGATCTCGCGCATCGATTTGTCGAACGACGCCTTGACCGCCGGGTCTTCGGCCAGGATGAAGCCGTCGAATCCGGCGCAGATGGCAGAGACCTCGATGTCACGTCCGCTGAGGGCGTTACGGATCTCATTGACGCGGGCAGGAAGGTTCCGTCCGTTCGGCTCGAAACCACGCACCTCCAGGTCTTCCATGAAATCCAGCTGCTCGCCCAGATTCTTTCCCGGGGCGATTCCTTCCTGAAACGAGAGCTTCAGCTCAAGACGTGGCACGCACTTCTTCTTGTCCAATGCAGTGGCACATCCCGGCAGCATAGAGGCCGCGGCCAAGGCAGCTGATCCGATCGCCGCTGACGAGAGAAAATGTCTTCTGTTCATATATTTCTTGTTAAATTACTTGTTCGCAGATATGGCGAAGATACAATTAAAAACTGAAAATATCACTTCTTTCGGGTAAACTATGTCAATCCGACATTTGTACGCATTACACGATCGTGAATTTTGTTTAATTCATTAAATAAAAATAGTAGATTATTTGCAAACCAATTAAACAATCGATATATTTGCGTTCTAACAATCATTGAACATGGACAAGCTGGTATTAAAACAGATTCTTCGTGACAATCAAGAAGAAGTGGAGCGCTACGTGGTGTTTCCACGAGACGTTCGTCTTGACAAATTTCCTTGCTATGTTCTTGTCGGAGTACGGAGAGCCGGGAAGTCCTACATGCTCTATCACAGAATCCAACAACTATTGGCTGAAGGGCATGGATGGGATGAGATCCTTTATCTGAACTTCGAGGACGAGCGGCTTGAGAATTTCACTTCCGAAGATTTCAATCGACTGCTGGAATGCCATCAGGAAATGTATGGCAAACGTCCTATGCTTTTTCTCGATGAGATTCAGAACATCGAAGGATGGCATAAGTTCGCACGACGAATGGCCGACTCCAATTATACAATACTCATCACCGGTTCAAATGCAAAGATGCTCTCCGGTGAGATCAACACCACACTAGGTGGTCGATTCCTGACCTCAGAGATTTACCCCTACAGCTTCAAAGAATATCTTGACGCACACAGAATCCCATGGGACGAAAATGATATTATCTCAACCGAAGGACGAGCAAAGGTTGTTCGTTGTTTTGACGAGTACTTGCATTACGGTGGTCTGCCAGCGTCAGCCATGATGCCGGCAAAACGAGACTATCTCAGCAGTGTTTACCAGAAGATCTACATGGGGGACATCATCGCGCGGAACAATATCACCAATGTGGCCGGGATCCGGATCCTTGTCAGGAAAATGGCGGAAAGCGTGTGCCGGCCTATTTCCTATAACCGCGTCAATAACCTCTTGTCAAGTGTAGGCGGTAAACTCAGCCTCGCGACAACCATCAAGTATGTGGAATATTGCGAAAACGCATGGTTGCTCATGCGCGTCAGAAACTATGCGACAAGCCTGGCGGACAAAGAAAGCAACTGCAAGTACTATTTCATTGACACGGGCATTCTTGGCTTGTTCCTCATCGACAAAGACACCATGCTTCTGGAAAATCTTGTCGCTCTCCAGTTGTTCCGCATCTATGGACATGACATGGACAATGAGCGGGTGTTCTTTTACAAGACAGGTTATGAAGTTGATTTCTACGTCCCGGAAGATGAACTGGCCATTCAAGTCAGCTATTCCTTACTTGACGATGAAACCAGAAAGCGTGAGACAGAGGCTCTCAGCAAGTTACCGGGTCATCTGTCTTGCCGCAGACGCTTGATTCTCACTTACGACGATGAGAACAGCATCACTGACAAGCATGGAGCCATAGAAGTGTTACCAACCTGGAAATGGCTGTTGGATTCCCGACACATCAAAAAGGGGTGACCAAAAACAGCTTCTTTAGTCACCCTCTCAAAATGGCAATTATTGACGCAAGATCCTTACTTTCCAGCTCCCGGGACCGGGACAGTGTACTTGCTCATGTCCATCTTGCCGAGTTCAAGCTTCTCCGGAAGGTAATCCAGAGCGGCGGCGCTGATCTCGTCCCAGGTGA
>OJAR01000426.1_pt1 | contig 14011 bp, 8 predicted proteins | sample 1589431 | NCBI WGS metagenome assembly OJAR01 (sample SAMN03283242) | human gut metagenome | biome: human-associated habitat; material: feces | host: Homo sapiens | place: Peru | collected 2012 | reverse complement strand
CTACGACGCCGCGCGCGGCGTGGCCGTCCTGGACGGCGTGCCGACGCGGCCCGGCACGTACGTCTTCACCTGCACGGTGACGGCGCGGCGCGACGGCGCGGCGGCCATCGGGTTCGAGACGACGGTGCGGATCGTCGTGCGCGACCCGTCGGAGGGCAATGCGTTCCTCGGCGTGCGGCGGCCGGCGCAGCGGATCGACCTGGAGACGGACGTCGAGGGGGTCCGCTGTGCGGCGGGGTACCTCGACTTAGCGGTCACGTCCGCCGGGCGGCTCTCCGCGCGCTACACGGGCGCGGATGCGCGGCGGCGGCCGTCGTTCGCGGGGAACTGGCAGGCGCAGGACGCGGACGGGACGGCGCGCGCGGCGCTCGTCGCCCGGACCGGCGAGACGCTGGACGTGGCGATGGACGCGGCGGGCGGCGTGGCGATTACGCTGTCCGTTCCGGACGGCGGGTGCGTCTTCGCGGGCGCGCACATCCTGACGGCGCGGGCGGATTGGCCCGGGACGGACGCGGCGCGGCATGCGCCGTTCAGGGGGCAGTACAACGTGGCGCTGGAGGCGGCGGAGGAGGGCGGCGCAGGCGGCTACCTGGCCCTGAAGATGGCGACGGCGGCGGCGGTGCGGAAGGGCCGGGTGCAGTATGCCGGCGTCCTGCCGGACGGCACGGCGGTGAGCGGCACGACGACGCTGGGGGCCCCTGCGTCCGGCGGGGCGGAGGTCGCGGTCTTCGCCCGCGCGGCGCGGAACGTCCTGGGGGCGATCCTGCACCTCGACGCCGACGGGGCGTCGAAGTGGGAGTCGGCGGAGGCCGTGCCGGGCGAGGACCGCCTGGCGCGCGAACTCGTCACGGCGGTATGTCCTGCCCCGCACGGTGGCGGGGGCGGGCGAGCCGTCCTTCTACGGCGTCTACGGATCCTACTTGGAACCGCGCGTCTCCCCGCTGCGGCTCGATGCGTTCTACGGCGACGCGACGCGCTTCGCGCCGGGCGGACTGTACGCGCTCGCCTTCGGCGTGCCGGAGGGGACGGCGCCGGAGGGCGCGGTCGAGGCGCGCGACGCGGCGTTCGCCTGCGCGCGGACGGCGGGGCTGTCCTTCTCCTACTCGCGCCAGACGGGCGCGTTCAGAGGGGCCGTGCGCGTCCGGGGCGCGGCCGGGCGGACCGTGACGGGGATCTACCGGGGCCTCGTCGTCCCCGGTTGGGTGCTTCCGTGCGAATGCGGGCTCGTGGCCCCGGAGAAGCCCTTCGGGACGGGCGTCCTCCTCCTGCGCGGAGCGGGCGGCACGTCCACCACCGCCCCCGTCACCTTCGACCGTCTGCGGAACTGAGACGTAGGGCAAAAGGCATTTCTCGAACAAACAAGGAGGAAGATGAAGATGCGAATGCGAAGGCTGCTGAGTGCGTTGGCACTCGCGGCGTCAACGGCGTGGGGCGCCACGGAGATGACGGACGACGGCTACACGTGGACGTACGAGCGCGCGAACGACGGGGGCGTGCGCATCATGGGCGTCGAGCCGGACCTTGAAGGCGAGGTGGCCTTCCCCGCCTCGCTCGGTGGACGAACCGTCGTCGACGTGGAGACGTCCGCCCTTCAAACCGAGAATGTGACGGCCCTCACCGTGCCGGCTTCCCTTGCGGATTCGGAGGTGCCCGTTGAGAGCTGGACGACGGGGTATGTCGAGTGGTGTGGGGAATGGCGGGAAAGAGGTGAGGTGGGTTTCTGGTGGCGACTGTGTACCGGATTCCCGAAGTTGGAGCGTGTCATGATCGACGGCGTTTCGACACGTTGGGAAACAATCGGCGAATCCGTCTATTCGCGGGACGGGATCATCCTCGTTTACCATCCGCCGGCCTCCGGCACGTTGACCTTGACGCGAACGGTTGCTTCGCTTTTTGCGGGGTACGGGTACGGGAGTTGTTGCAGTTGCGGGCGTGAATCCGACTTGCTTGACGGCGTTTCGCGGGTCGTGGCGCCCGACGGCGACTGCGTGGCCCGGCTAGGAGGTTTGGGAGAGAGGCTTTCTTCTGGCGGATGGGAACTGCTGACGCCCGAAGAAGAGCCCCTGGAAACGCTGACGCTGACAAGGGATGTCGCATGCGGGGCATTTCGTGGATGTACCACCATAACGACCGTCGTTCTGGACAAGGGCGTGAAGGCGCTTGGCTGTGGGGCGTTTGGCGAGTGCGGGAATCTGGCGGCCGTCGAGGGCGGGGCCGGCGTGGAGGACGTTGGCTCCTGCGTCTTTGACGGGACGCCCTTCTTCGAGCGGCAGACCGGGCTTGTCCGCTTCGGAAACTGGGTTGTCGGCTACAATGGAGACTGGCCGACGGCGCTCGTCATCCCGGACGGCGTGACGGGGGCGTTGCTGAATTTGAACGCGGACGTCATCAAGGACTTGACGCTGCCCGCCTCGCTGCGGAGCGGTTCCATCTCGTTCCGGGGCGACAAGGTGCGGGTCCCCTCCCTTGACGGCTGGATCCATCGGACGTTTTCGTTGTCTTGTTACGGCGGCGATTACGAAGGCTATGACCTCTATGCCGCCGGGCGGATTGTCCGCGCCGTCACGATCCCCGGCTCCATGCGGAAGGTGCCTGGGGATCTGTTCCGCAGATGCCGGTCGATCCAGTCCGTGACGTTTGGGGCGGGGATTGAGCAAATCGGCTCCAAAGCCTTCAATTCCTGCGGGGAACTTCGGCAGGCCACCTTCCCGTCCTCGCTTCGCGCTGTCGGATGGGCTGCCTTTGGTGGCTGCACAAACCTTGTGTTCACGTTGCCGTCCCAGCTGGACGAGATCGACCGTAGTGCGTTTGCAGGCACGTCCTCCTACAAGCAGGCAGTTGCGACAGCGAAAGAGAAGGGGGAGGTGGCGTACCTGGGCAACTGGGCGATCGGCTGGCCCTATATCTGGGATGATGACGAGGAGGATGTGCCGTGCCCGGAAAGCGTGGTCATCCGGGAGGGGACGCGCGGCATCATGGAAGATGCGTTCTACGGGTGGGCTTCGCTGAAGCAGGTCACGCTGCCGAAGTCGCTGAAGGTCGTCGGGGCCTGGGCGTTCGAGGATACGGCGCTCGAACGGGTCGCGCTGCCCGACGGGCTGAAGCGGATCGACAAGAAGGCCTTCTACAGCCCGGCGCTTTCCGCCCTGCCCAAGCTGCCGGCCTCGCTGGAGGGGGTCGGCAAGGACGCCTTCGGCCGGTTCGGCGACAGTGACGACGAAGAAGACGACTTGTTGACGCCAACCTGGTACGCCAAGGCCGCCAACGGCTGGATCGTCGCCGGCGGCTGGCTGCTCGGCTACAAGAACGCCAACTACGTCTGGGACGAGGAAGCAGGGAAATGGCGCGAGGACGAGGCCAATCCGCCGCCGGCGCCGCCCAGGACGCTGACCGTGCCCGCAACGGTGAAGCACATTGCCGGGTTCACGTGGCCCGAGGGGGACGAAGAGGAGGCGGAAGAGCCGCAGCACGAGCTGATCCTGCCAAACCGGCTGGAGACAATCTCGGCGGATGCCTTCTGTGGTCTGTGGACAGGCGCGCTGACGATTCCCGCCTCCGTCAAACGGATTGGCGGAGGGGCGTTCTGTTACGTCGACGGCCCCGTTGCCTTCCTCGGCCGCCCGCCGACGCTGGACGTCGCAGAAGACGGCGACGTGCCGTTCGAGGATGCCTCCATCGGCTACTTCGCCGCCGGGACGCCGGGCTGGACGGACGGCATGACGTATGCCGGGCTGACCATGGAGGCGCGGATGCTCGTCGGCGGGAAGCTTGTGCCGGGCGTCTCAATTGCGCTCGACATCGTGGGCGAGGGCACGGTGACGGGATGCGAGAAGGAGGTCTACGCGGCCGGGACGAAGCTGAACCTCAGGGCGAAGCCGGCGGCGGGCTTCTACTTCGCGGGCTGGGAGGTTGACGGGCAGACCGTCTCCACTTCGGCGAGTTTCCCGTACACCGTCCCGGACGTGGAGGACGGCGTGCGTCTCACCGCGCGGTTCGTGTTCGACGCCATCGACTTCGAGCCGGTGGACGACGTTGCCTGCGACGCGGGGGAGGAGATCGAGGTGCCAATCTTCTGCATGTCCGGAACGGCGGTACGCTACAAGGTTGCCAACCTGCCGAAGGGCGTCAAGTTCGATGAGAAGAGTATGACCATCTCGGGCACGCCCACGGTGCCCGGCGTCTACACGGTCGCCCTCACCGCCACAAACAAGAACAAAAACGTCGCCACGTTGACGTTCAGGATCTCCGTCGCGAACTTCCGCGCCGACTGGTTCGACGTCGATGAGGTGCTGGGCTTCGTGCCGGGTGTGGCCATCGAGCCGATTTCGCTGGACGGGTGCGGGCTCGACTTCGAGAACGGCGAGACGCTGTCCGTGGCCGGCCTTCCGCGCGGGCTCTCCTACGACGCGAAGGCGCACGAGGTCAAGGGCCGCCCGACCCAGCCCGGCACGTACACCGTGACGTTCACCGGGAAGGTGAAGCTGCTCGACGAGCGGGGCAGGACCGTCACGGTCACGGACATCGCGACCGCGACGTGGACGGTGTGGCCCCTGCCCACGCTTACGCTCACCCCCGTCTCCGAGTCGGGAGAGGCCGGCGGAACGGTGCGCGGCGGCGGCGCCTACCTGGCCGGCACGAAGGCGACGCTGAGGGCCGTCGCAGCGAAGGGGTACGTTTTCGCAGGCTGGGAGGGCCTCGACGCCGCGCGCGCCGGCGGCACCGACCCGCGTTCCCCGACGCTGCGCTACACGACGGACGCCGGGGACGAGGAGGTCTTCGCGCGTTTCGTCTCCCGCTCGGAAGACGCGGGGTCCCTCGGTATCACGGTGGGGGATCCGAAGGCGGCGGTTCTCGACTACGACGAAGACGACGAGCCGGAACTCCAGGATCCCTGGGACGGGACCGTCTACGTCGGCACGATGATGACGCAGCAGATCGAGGTCGCCTCGCTCTCGCTGCCGTCCGTGTCGGTGAGCGGCCTTCCGCCCGGCCTCCGCTTCAATCGGAAGACGTACGAAATCACCGGCGTCCCCACCCGCGCGGGTGTCTTCACGGTGACAATCCGGGCCTCCAACGGTGGCGGCGCAAGGTTATACGAGCAGGTCGCCTACGATGTCCGCCCCCTCCCGAACTGGGCGGTGGGGACGTTCACGGGCGGGCTGTGCATCTACCTCGAGGACTGCGAGGATGATTATGGAGAACCCATCTCGGCCGTCGTCAATTTCGACGTGGCCCGGACGGGCCGCATTTCCGGGCGTGTCCGGATCGGCCAGGCCTCGTTCCCCATTACGGCGTCCTGCTACAACCGCTACGAACGAGGCGTGTGGAATGAAGGATATGAACGGTGGAACGATTACACGCATGAGGTTGAAACGGTTCCTCCACATTGGGAGGAGGAGCCCGGCTTCGCCATGGAGGTGAAGTTCAAATGGGAAGGCTACACGTTCACCGTGCCAATCAAGATCGAAGAGGACGAGCATGGCGTTGGAGAGGGACGGGTAGCCGAAGAGGAGTGTGAACTTGAATATTCACCGGACTACCAGATGCGGGTGACCGGACCGAACGGCGTTCTCGATGACCGCATGGGCCGCTTCGTGCTTTGTTCTGGCGACATCCGGCAGACCGTTGTCGGGCGGACCGCCGAGTTGTTCGGACGTTTCCCTGTCCAGACGCTGACTGTGGACGACGACGATGAGGAGGAAGGCATTGTGACGGCGTTGACGCTGCGGACATCCGCCAACGGGCGCGTGACGTTCGCCGGGCGGGTCAACGGTCATGCCGTGACGGGCTCGGCGGCCTTCATCTGGTACCCGGGAGGTACAGACTCTCAAACGGGGAAGAAATACGAAGACACCTTCACGCTTCTCCTCTACGCCCCACCCCGTCCGCGCGAGGGTTTCGCAGGCCTGTTCGGGGAAGTCGATTGCACGATCGATTTCGGAAGCCAGCGCATTGTGGTCAAAGACTACAACAACTGGTGGGATTTGTGGATGGATTTGTAAAGATCGGGTGGGTAGCCTGCAAGATCACGTCCAGTACGGACTTCGCCGACTGGGAGCGACGGTCGATGTCGGCCATCGATCTCTAAGACGACAGGCGGGCTGAATCGCCGCGCCTGGTCCGCGCGTCCGATCTTCGCCGCCTCCGCAACTTGCGGGGGCGGCGTGTTTCATTCGCGTCCCTTTCTCCGCCTTCCGCGCCCCTTTCTCCGCCTTCCGCGCCCCTTCCCTCCATTCGCCGTCTTGTCCCTCCCCTCCCTCCCCCATTCCCTTCCATCCCAATCGCCACCCCATCTCTTCCGCCCCGCCCGCCGCAGACTCCGCGCCCTTCCTTCCGCCACGCAAGTAGCGCATCGCGTCCGTTCATCAAGAGAAGCAAGATAATAATCTTACGCACAAAAATCTCATCCCTTCCTCCTCACGAACGGCCAGAGCGGCCTCGTCGCCGATCCGGCATCACATTCTCGGGTGAAACATCGACCATTCCCATTCTCGGCATCATTCTGCGCGCCAAGATCCGCCTTGGACGGGCACGGCGCTTCTTCTCTCCCCACCACTGGCGCGCGGAAAATTATCTTACGCATCTAATTCTCACGCCTCCCGCAAACGCCTGCGCCGCGCTGGGAGGGGGAGAGTGTTCTCGGGGGGCGTCAGCGTCCGATCCGGGGACGCCGTGCCCGTGGAAGCCCCTGCCGCCATCCAGGCCCTTCACGGCGGACATGAAGCCACGCGCATCGCGGCGCGAGGGCGGCGTGCGGGGCGCCCAAACGGCATCAGGCGCGGTGCCCGGCGTCTTGCCGGACTGTCACCTGGCCCAAGATCCGCCGCCATCCGGCGGCCCGGGCCTCATCCGCCTTCGCCGAGGGCGGCGTCCACGGCGCGGAAGAGCGCGGCGAACGTGTTGGGGCAGCCCTTGAGGATCCCTTCGGCCGTCTGCCGCGCCCGCTCGGACACGGTGGTACGGCGAGGGGGCGCGCCGCCCGGCGTCGGCATCTGGACGGGAAGGCCCACCGAGGCCGAGGGGGCGTCCCCCGCCTCCGGCGCATGCGGACCGGGGGGAGGCGGCAGGAGGGCGTCCGCCGGGACGGGGTCGGCGACCCCCGCCGCCTGGCGGAGGCGGCGCGCGAGGGACTTGTACCGCATGAGCGTCTTGTAGCGCTCGAAGAGTTCGGGTGCATGCTCGCGCAGCCAGCCCCGCACGCCGCCGTTGCGGCCGAGGATCTCGCCGTCCGGGCCGAAGCGGAGGCCGTTGTCCACGTAGCACTCCAGGTCCTCCAGGAGGCCGCCGAGGCGGACCCTCGCCTCCGGGGAGTCCCCGCGCGCGGCGAAGGCCGCGCGCAGCGCCTCCGGCGTCGGGCAGGGGTTCGCCGTCGCGCGGCGGCGGATCTTCCGCCGCTCGGCGGCGAGGGCGCGTCGGCGGGCGTTGTCGCGCGCGTAGTAGCGCGCGCGGCACGCGCGGCGCTGGAGGCGGTCCACCTCGTGCGTGAGGCCGCGCCGCAGGCAGCGGAGGCCGCGCAGGTCGGTGACGCCGAGCATGAGCTGGAGGGCGACGTGAGGATGGTGGAGGAGGAAGTCCGCCTCCTCGGCGCGCAGGGGCTCCACGTGGTCGACGAGGGCGCGGTCGTAAGCCTCCGAGAACCAGAGCCGCCGGGCCTCACGGCGTCCCGCGCGTGGGCCGGATTCCGGGACGGCATCGTCCAGTTCGCCCGCGCGCGTGTACGAGACGTCCCCGATCCGCCCCGCGCGCGGGTTGAAGAAGTTGCGCTCGACCCACGCGGCGAAGTCCGCGCGCACGGCACCCGTGACGGCGCGCGGGACGTCCCGCAGGCGCAACGTACCTCCGACGAGCGTGCCGTCGCCGAGCGCTTTTCTTCCTTTGTCCTTTTCACTAAACCGTTCCACGGCAAGAAGTCTACCAGATATCGGAATCACATGCAATGAGAATTTAATGCGTAAGAAATCTTCTCGGAATTCATCCCCCTATTCGCCCATCTGTGCAACAGGAATCCATAGCTCCAGTAAATCTGAGGCGAATTGCAACCGGCGAATCGCAACCGGCGAATTGCAGCCGGCGAATTGCAACCCAGACGGTCCCGTACTCAACGAGGAAATGGTACACTATAGCCTGAAATCTAGAACCCCAACATACGATTCAGGAACTCAGAGGCCAACATGCTCATCAAAACCCGATCCTTCGCCCGCGCCGGTTTCCTCGGCAACCCCTCCGACGGCTACTTCGGCAAGACCATTTCGTTCGCGTTCCAGAACTTCTCCGCCGAAATCGTCATGTACGAGACACCCGAGCTCGGCTTCGTCCCCAGCGACGTGGACGATGCGACCTTCGCCTCGCCGGACGACCTTCTGCGCGACATCCAGCTCTTCGGCTACTACGGCGGCATCCGACTCATGAAGGCCGTCGCGAAGCTCTTCTTCCTCTGGTGCCGCGAACGGGGCATCGCCCTTCCCGCGCGCAACTTCACGGTTCGTTACACTTCGAACATCCCGCGCCTTGTGGGGCTCTCCGGCTCCTCTGCCATCTGCACGGCCATGCTCAAGGCGCTTCAGCAGTTCTACGGCGTCCAGATTCCGCTCGAAGACGCCCCCACGCTCTGCCTGGAGGCGGAGCGGGACGAACTGGGCATCCAGTGCGGCCTCCAGGACCGTGTGATCCAGATGTACGAGGGTTGCGTCTTCATGGACTTCGACAAGACCCTCGTCGAATCCTCCGGGCACGGCCGCTACGAACGCCTCGACCCCGCCCTTTTGCCGCACCTCTACATCGCCTACGACCCCCAGCGCGCCGAAGTCTCCGGCACCTACCACAAGAAGCTGCGCGTGCTCTTCGAGGAGAAGAAACCCGACATCGTCGCCGCCATGGGTGAATTTGCGGACATCGCCCAGCAGGGGCGCGACGCACTGCTCGCCGGACGCCTCGACAGGCTGCCCGCCCTCGTCGATGCGAACTTCGACCTCCGTGACCGCATCTTCAACGTCGCCCCCGCCAACCGCAACATGGTCCTGGCCGCCCGCTCCACGGGCGTTTCCGCCAAATTCGCCGGTTCCGGCGGCGCCATCGTCGGCATTTACGAAGACGACGCCCAGTACGAACGGCTCGTCCAGGCCCTCGGTGCCATCGGCTGCCAGACGATCCGTCCCACGGTGGCGTAGACAAAACCTCCCAGTTCCCTCCATATCCATGAATTCCACTGCCTTGAAACGCCGTGTCTGGGTCGAAATCAACCTCGGCACGCTCAGGAAGAACTTCGACAGGATCGCCGCCGCCGTAAGGCCCGCGCGGGTCCTGTGCGTCATGAAGGCGAACGCCTACGGCCTCGGCGTGGAGCCGTATGCCGCCGCGCTTGCGCAGACGGACTGCGCGGGATTCGGCGTCGCCGAACCCTTCGAGGCCCTACAGCTCGTCGCGCTCCAGCGGACGGCCCCCGCGCCCAGGCCCGTCCAGATCCTCTCCTCGGTCCTCCCCGATGAAATCGAGCCGATGGTCGAGGCGGGCGTCACCCTGCCGGTTGTGGACCTCCCCACGGCGCAACGCATCAGCGCCGCCGCGCAGAAACTGAAGACGACGGCGAAGATCCACTTCAAGCTCGATACCGGCATGGGCCGCCTCGGCATCCTCGCGCCGGACGCCCCGCGGGTCATCCGCGAGGTGAAGCGCCTTCCGCATCTCGACTGCGAAGGCGTCTTCTCGCATTGTCCGATGGCCTACGATCCGTCCAGCACCTTCACCGAGGACCAGATCGACCTCTTCACGTCCATCCTCGCGGACGTGGCGAAGAGCGGCATCACCTTCCGCGTCGTCCACATCGCCGCATCGGACGCGATCAACAACTTCCCGCGTGCCGCGCAGCCTCCCTTCACGCAGGTGCGCACCGGCATCAACCTCCACGGGTCCTTCGACCCGAACGGCAAGCGCGCCCTGCAGGTCGAGTCCGTGCTGACCCTCAAGACCCGCGTCGCCCAGGTGCGCGACCTCCCGCCTGGCACGACGCTCGGCTACGGACGCACCTGGTGCCTGAACCGAACCACCCGCGTCGCGACGATTTCCGCCGGCTATGCGGACGGCCTGCCGCTCGCCCTCACGAACCGGGGCCACGTCCTCATCCAGGGTGTGCCCTGTCCCGTCATCGGGCGCATCTCAATGGACTACACCACTGTCGATGCCTCCCGCGTCCCCTCCGTCCTCCCCGGCGACGAGGTCGTCTGTCTCGGCCGTTCCGGCTCCCACCAGATCACCCCCGACGACTGGGGCGCCCTCAAGGGAACGCACGCCTACGAAATCATCTGCTCCCTCGGCAACCGCGTCGAGAGGGTGTACGTGTAATGGGCGTCCTCCTCGCAAGCGAACGGAAGACGGCAAAGGGGCGGTTCTTCCTCGCCCTTGTCTACGGACTTCTGGCCCTCGGGGGGCTGACGATGGTCTACCCCTTCGCCGTCATGCTCTCCGCGAGCCTGTCGGGGCCCTACGACTACAACCGCCACGAACCCGTCCTCCGAGCCTTCTGGGACCGAAACGACCGCTTCATGCGTTCGCTCGCCACCTACTTCCCGCGCTTCCCGCGCGAGGTCTATCCCGACGCCCCCAAAGCCTGGGGCAGCTGGCTCTCCGTCGCGCGCGACCACGTCGGCGTCGCCGCCTTCGCGCAGCGCCACCTCGACCCCGCCCGGACGAACGCGGCCGTCTACCTCGACTGGAAGGCGAAGGCCGAGCGTTTCCGCAGCACGGTCCTCAGCTGGGATCTCGACTACACCATCTGCGCCTACGATCCCCGCGATGTCGCCCCTTTCGTCGCCACACAGACCACCCTCGACGAAATCAACCGCACCTGGCCCGTCCGCTACCGCAGCTTCTTCGACGTCTCCTTCACCGCCGAATCGAAGATCCCCCTCGGCCACGCCTCCTGGAAGCCTCCCCGCGACGATCCCAAGTACGCGATGTGGCGTGCGTTCAAGGACGCCTACCGCGAGCGGATGCGCACAGACGGCGACTACGTCTGCCGCACGCTCCCCTTCCTCCCGCGCGGCGACGCCCCGGAGGACCGGCAGCTCCGCGAGCGGACGACCTCGGACCTGCGGGCGGCCCTCGCCGTCCAGTTCCTCGAACACGGACGGCGTGACTTCCTCCGCAGCTGCTGCGTGAACTACCGCCTCGTCGGCCAGTACCTCTTCCAGCGCGGGCGCGCCTTCTTCAACACGGTCCTCCTCGTCCTCCTCTCCGTTCTCGCCCACCTCACCGTCAACCCGCTCGCCGCCTACGCCCTCTCGCGCTTCCGCCTGCGTGGCACGGAGAAGATCCTCCTCTTCCTCCTCGCGACGATGGCCTTCCCCGCCGCCGTCACGGCCATCCCCGGTTTTCTGCTCGTGCGCGACCTCGGCCTCCTCAATACCCTCGCCGCGCTCGTCCTCCCAACAGTCGCGAGCGGCATGGGCATCTTCATCCTCAAGGGCTTCTTCGACGCACTCCCCCGCGAACTCTACGAGGCCGCCGCCATCGACGGCGCCTCCGAATGGACCGTTTTCCGCAAGATCACCCTCCCCATGACGACGCCCATCCTCGCGGTGAACGCGCTCAACAGCTTCGTCGCCGCCTACAATTCCTGGGAATGGGCCTTCCTCGTCTGCCAGGAGGAGTCCAATTGGACGCTCGCCGTGTGGATGTACCAGATGAGCCAGCAGATGGGCGGCCAGCCCTGGTGCGTGATGGCGGGATTCGTCCTCGTCTCCATCCCCACCGCCCTCGTCTTCCTCGCCTGCCAGAAGATCATCCTCCGCGGCATTGTGCTTCCCAGCATGAAGTAGGCAGGTCAGAACTCGACGCCCGCCCGCGCGGGGACGCCCCGTTCGAAGGGATGGCGCACGGACCGGATCTCGGAAACGTAGTCGGCCAACGCGGCGAGCCCCCCCGGACAGCGCCCCGTCAGGACCGTCTCCACGCCGCGTTCCCGCGCACCCTCCAGGACCGCGCGGCACAGCGCCGGATCGGCCATCGGCGTTGTGTAGACGTACGTGAACTCGTCAAGCACGAGGAGACCGGGCGGCTGTGCGCCGTCCAGCCGGGAAAGAACATCGCGCAGCAGCGCGTCATGTCCGGCGACCACGCGGGCCCGTGCGGCCGCGTCGAGGTTCCACCAGAAGCCGCATGGGGACGGCAGACGCAGCACGTCGACGCCCAGTTGACGCAGACTTGCGCATTCGCCCGTCGGCCCGCCCTTGAGGAACTGCGCGAAGAGAACGCGCCAGCCATGTCCGCGCGCCCGCACGGCGAGCCCGACGGCGGCTGTCGTCTTGCCCTTCCCCTCGCCTGTGTAGAGATGGATCATGTGCCGTGTAGCCTTTCCTGTGAAAGGGGTATCATACGCTGCAGGTCTTCAAGCGTCAAGCGGTCCTTCAGACCCGTGCCGCTCAACTTCCGGTGAAACGACTCGCGCATGAGGACGGCGAGCTTGCGCACGGCCCAGGGGACGGGCATGCCGCCGGGGCGGATGTTGGAGACGCAGTTGCGGTCCGAATCGACGGAACTGTTGCGCGCCTCGTAGGTGAAGTAGGCGCTGAGGGAATCCTTCGCGCCGAGACCCGGCCGTTCGCCGAGGAGGATGATCGCCATCCGCGCGCCAAGCGCGTCGGAGATCGCATCCGCGATCTTGACCCGCCCGAACGGCACGACGACGACGGGGTAGAACGAGAACGTGTCGCCAAGCTCGTCGCGCAGCCCCGTGGCGACGGCGACGGCGTGTTCCTCCGCCGCGACGGCCGAGAGGCCGTCCGAGATGACGACCACGATGTCGCGCACGCCCCATTCGAGCGCACGGGCTCTCAGGAACGCCGTGGATTCGTCCGTCAGGATCCGCCCGCGTTCCGGATGGAGCAGGTAGTCGAGTTTGTCCGAGATGAGCGACCGTACGTCGACGTGCGCGAAGCCGGCGGCGTCGAGCTGTTCGTGGAGGACCTCGGGGTGGAACGGCGCATGCACGGCATCGCGCGCGCGGGCGTGGGCAAGGCGGAAGTCGAGCAGATTGACTGTCCGCAGGCTCCCGCCCGCCCGCCCCATCGCAAGGCGTGCGGGCGTGAAGTGGCGCAGGGCCGCCCACGGGTCAGGGGATAAGTTCGCGCTGGTAGCCGATAAGAGCATGCTGGCCTCCTGTGTGGTTGACGAGACGCTGACGCACATCGACGAGATCCATGTCCTCCAGCCACGCCTCGAACTCGGGCGCAGGGCGCTTGCCGAAGACCTGCCGCACGTACTGGAGATCGTGGTAGCTCGTCGTCTGGTAGCCGAGCATGACGTCGTCGCCGCCGGGAATCGCCATCTGGTAGGTGAGCCCCGCTGCGGCGAAGCAGGTCATGAGGACGTCCATGTCGTTCTGGTCGGCCTCGGCATGGTTCGTGTAGCAGATGTCGCACCCCATTGGCAGGCCGAGGAGCTTGCCGCAGAAGTGGTCTTCGAGCCCCGCACGGATGATCTGCTTGCCGTCGTAGAGGTATTCTGGGCCAATGAAGCCGACGACCGTGTTGACGAGCAACGGCTTGAACTTCCGCGCGACCGCGTAGGCGCGCGCCTCGCAGGTCTGCATATCGACGCCCCAGTCGCCGCGCCCGGAAAGCGCGCTGCCCTGACCCGTCTCAAAGTACATCACATTCTGTCCGACCGTGCCGCGCTTCAGCGAGAGGGCGGCGTCGTAGGCTTCCTGAAGGATGCCCAGGTTGACGCCGAAGACGCCGTTGGCGATCTCCGTTCCGGCGATGGACTGGAAGACAAGGTCGACGGGTGTCCCCGCGCGCATGACTTCCAGGGCGTTCGTGACGTGGGCGAGCACACAGCTCTGCGTGGGGATGTGGTAGCGGTGGATGAGTTCGTCGATGAGTTTGAGGAGTTCCTGCATCATCGGTACGGAGTCGGTCGCGGGGTTGATACCGATGACGGCGTCGCCGCAGCCGTAGAGGAGCCCTTCCAGCATGGAGGCGGCGATGCCTTTGAGATCGTCCGTCGCATGGTTCGG
>OJAR01000424.1_pt1 | contig 14068 bp, 28 predicted proteins | sample 1589431 | NCBI WGS metagenome assembly OJAR01 (sample SAMN03283242) | human gut metagenome | biome: human-associated habitat; material: feces | host: Homo sapiens | place: Peru | collected 2012 | reverse complement strand
TCCGGCTTCATTTCCTGCACATTCAAAGCGTTTCCAGACATATTTTTACTCCTCCATAGTGTTTTATTGTATTATCCTCGTCTTTTTGCATTTGTAAGTGTAACCGGATTTCTGCTAATACTTCTTCATTGCGACATGGCATAAAATAAAAATTCATGCCATGTCGCAATATTTTTACATAGCAACCATTCGTTGCGCGTATGCCGTCGCATTTCCTCTAGTAGTCTGGGATCTACGCACTGGATTTCGTGCAACTCTCGTAAAACCTCTGTTCCGCGAGCCTTTTGACAGACTTGCCGTTCTCGCTCTTGCTCCACTCGTTCTCGATTTTGCCATCTTATGCCTCCTTTCTGTGGTTTATACACAAAATACAGACTGTCAAGCTTCATGCACAACAGCTCGTCTGGAACTTTTATATTACCTTCAATCAATCGCCGCATTTTAATGCGTTTTATTCTGATTCGTCAATTATTTGCGCTTTTTATATTCAAACGAATATCCCAATTTTTTCTGATTGGTTTTAAGCCATTTTGAAACAGCCTGTTCATAACTGGTCCCTGCTAAATCTGCTCTACTCATAGCTTGTAAAAATGCGCCTTTTTTGAAATGTCCTCCATTCTTTCGGATAATCATTTGTCCGCCTTTTGCCACTGTCATGATGCCATTTACTTCCTCTAAGGCAAACGCTTGTAAATCGGGCTTTGAAAAAGCCGGATTCCCGCTCGGATGATTATGGATAATCATCTGCCCCTTTGACCCACTGATACCGACAGAATGTTTTCCGCCTTCGCGGATCGCGTGGACATAGCCATCACGGTCAATAGCATAACCGTATTCATGATCCGCATTCCTGTAATTCTTCGCGAAATAATCAATGGCTTTCTGTTCTGTTTTTTCCTTGATTCTTACATTCGCTTCTGCGGGAAAACGAAATTTTGATGGTGCGTAACGTCTTTCCCCTTCGAATTTATATTTTTTCGGTTGTACCTTTTTTGCTTTCGCTCCGCTTTCTCTGGTCTTCGACATATCAAGTTCTCTCATGTTTGAATTCTATTACATAAGAAATGTCAAGCTGGAGCAAAAAAAAGACCGCCGGTGTATTCCGGCGGTCGGTCATTAAAAAAAATATGGTTTATTCATCCAGCCATAGTTCAAATGATTCCAAATCTGCAAGAGCATCAGACACTTTGTGTTCCCCGTCATAGCAGTAATCCCACATCTCCTTTAGCGATGTGAATTTTGTGTACTGATCTTTTTCGCTGTCCCATATTCTTAACGGCTTTCGAGATATTATATAATGCATCTCTGAATCCAATGGCCAGCATGAGATTGTTAAAAAATCTCTCGAAAAAGTCTTGAAATCCATAATCTCCTCCTATGGTTTTGTTCTGTGATGAAATTTCAAACTTTGCGGTTACCATACTTTGCTATATGCGCTTTGTCAAGTCTTCAACATGTTTTTATCTCCTTCCTGCGTTGATTTTTCTCCTTGAAAGTGCCTTTGTATTTTTTTTGATTTTTTTTCTTTTCAGAAATTTTGCTGTCCCATTTTTGCCCAGTTTTGAGGCTATTGACTGTCCCACACGCGCTATTTTACTTTTGCTCCCGATGCCCGGAATTTCGGCAATTTCGCGGTAACTTTTCCCCTCTGAAAGCAATACGTAAACCGCCTTTTCCAGCTCTGTCAATTGCTCCGGAACGCCAATATCCATACGCGACACGCCTGCCAGTTCTTTCATGATTCCATCGTTGATTGCTTGCCTCGTTACATGGCGCAGACGCGCCTGATCTGATTGCGACAATCCATACCAGTTTTTCAGCATGACGGAATGCAGAAACTTCGGGTTCAGAAAATACATACAGCTGAACCGGAGTATAAATTCCATCATCATACTTCGCATATCAAGTGATACCAATTTTTTAGATAAAAATAAGTCTAAAAAATCCAGGCATTCAGCTTTTTCCCCTTGTGCGAAAAAAATTTCTTTCTGCGCTGCTTCTGTGAATACCAATTCTCCGTTGTCGTCAAATCCTTCATTTTTGTTCAGAATTCCTTCATCATATGGAATTTGCATTAAATTTCTCTCGCACATTTCCTTGTTCTCACGGCTGGCGTTGATGCACTCGTTTTTCAGCCGGCATTTATATTTACACATGCCCTTGTATTTGTCCTGATTCGGCATTTTGGTTAATACTTGATGCCCGTAACATTTCCCATTCATCAGGTCCACGTATTCTTTTTCACTTTTTTCATTAAACATGGCTCAACCTCCCCTTGATTTCCTTGACACTGAAAGCTATATTACCTTCAGCAGGAGGTTATGGTCCATGATCTCCATTTCCTTTCGTTTTAGCCCGGTTTCCCGCCGGGCTTTTTTATTTTCTATATCCCCCCTCGTTTTTCCAAAAAAAGATTGCGCAGGATGCGGCGATTGGCACGACGCCTGCGCCCGCCGTTTAGGTATTGAGCCGGACATTTTTTTGCGCCTCCGGCTCACCTGATCGCCGCGTACAGGAAAATGAGTGGCGCGAAAATTTATCGGAACAAATCGTCCTGGATCCGTTCCGCGGACTGCTGTTTGCTGTTCTGCCGGGCGTCGTCAAGCTCCATCTGTTCCATGTACGCGGCGAAGCCCAGCATGAAAATTTTCCGTGCGGTCTCACATGCCCGGATGTGCTTGCGGCTTTCGCGGCGTTTGACGGTTTCCCAGCAATGCGACACAACCCGGTCCTCGTCCCGGATCGCGATACTCACCAGCGCGCGGTTTCGGCGTCCGATAGCCTTGCCTGTCCGCGTGCTGGCTTTGATTGTCTCCTCCGTCTGCATGGTCAGAACGGGACATCGTCATCTGGATTGTATGGCTGTTCCGGCGGAGGAGCAGGCGGAGCGGGTTCAGCCGGCGGCTGTGCGTCCTGCCGCGTGTAACGGTGCTGTTCCCTTCCCCGTGCCGAGTTCCCGCCGTTCCGCCCGCCGATGAACTGCACCCGGTCGGCGACAACCTTCATCTTCGATTTCTTTTCTCCGGTGTTCCGGTCGCTCCACTGGTCCAGGGCGAGGCGTCCTTCGACGAAAACGCAACTGCCTTTGGCACAGTATCTTGCCACGTTTTCAGCCTGTTTGCCCCAGACCTGCACGTCAACAAAAACGGTTTCGTCCCGCTCCTGCCCGTTGACCGTGATTTTTCGATTTATGGCTATGGAAAAATCGCAAACCGCCGTTCCGGACTGCGTAAAACGCTGTTCCGGATTGCGCGTGAGATTTCCCATCAACAAAACTTTATTCAGACTTGGCATTTTCCAGCACCTCCGTATCAACCATGCCCAGAATTTCCGCCGGGAAATCGGGCAGTTCAATCAATTTCCGCATGATATATCGCATCGACGGATGCGCGCCTTTGGCAAGGCGAAGATTCAGCACGTCCGCCCATTGATGATACATGCCCGTAACGTACAGCACCGTCGCGGCGGAAAGATTCAGGCACGTCCGGGCTTCCTGCGGCGAACATTCCAAATCGTGAAGCAGCCAGTGATACTGCGTCTCCGATTCGCGGCAGGCGTAAACCCAATTGTCGTAAATATCGCCGAAGGAAAGCGGCTGTTCCACGGATTTTGTATAGCCGTTTTTCGCCCATTCGAACGGAAGCGGACGGACAAACTCCACATCGTCATCCCATTTTGCATAGCGTGTTGAGCGTTCCATGAACGACATCTGCCTGTGCCTTACCAGTTCCCGCGCGATTCCGAGGTCAACGGTGAATTTCACGGTCAGATAGTTTTCGTCTTCGGGCAAGTCTTTCAGCTGTTCGAGTGTTCCGACCATAGCCAGAAAATCGCGTCCGTTTATGGTATTGACATAACGTTTATGGTTTCTACTTGTTTCTTCCCACTCACGACCGATTCGGTTATACAAGCCGTAAATCTCCTTCACGGAGCAAGGATAATCCGAGGTGATATTCCCGTTGACGCGGACGCGCACATGTTCAAACGGTGTGCCGTGTCCGAGATTCAGCAGGTTTCGCAGAAAATCGGGATTGCTCCCGACCTTGTCCTGCGTCCCGGTGCAGACGCGCGCGATGGTTTCGATTTTCCGGAAGTGATCCGGCTCGCGGTAAATTTCGACGGACGGTTTAATGACTTTCATGTTTGTTTTTCTCCTCAAGTTCTTCCAGTTTTGTGATAATGCAGAACATTACTTTTTTGATGCGTTCACACTCCTGTTTGATGCAGAAAATCTGATATGCCGCAACCGCGAATCCGGTCAGCGAGAATGCAATCAGCGCGAAAATACAGAGTTCAGTGTTCATTGGCAAACTTCTTTCTGATTTTATCCATGTGGTGAATCATGCGCATGGCGACTACCGCAACATGCGCGGCTTCCTCAATTACCCGGTCAAATTCTTCCGTGTCGTTGATTGCGCGGGTCAGTTCCAGGAACTCCTCGGTCAGGAGCGATAACCCGAAATCATCATGTACACAAAATTTCGGATGTTTTCTTTCGGCTTTTTCCAACTCGATCAGAATCAGCCCGAACAATTCTTCTTTCTCTTCTGTTGTCATACCGTTTTTGTCTCCTTCTCATGCTTTTTCCGGATGTGTCTCTGCCGGAAATACTCCGAACGTTTCGCTTTGTGTTCGCGGTAATATTTCTTGTGATACTCTCGCATGTAATTGCGTCTGCGATGAACTTTCTGCTGAATAAGTTCGCCGTTCCGCACCGCCAGCAGGAGCGTTTTCAATCCCAGCATCGGATAGCCTCTGTACATGCCCTGCGACATGACCAGCGACTGCCAATCGTCCTGCGGCAGGTTCTTCGCAGAAACGAACTTCCGGTAACGCAGCTTCTTTTCCCTTTTCAATTCTTCATTCATTCGGGTTCTCCTCTGTCCACTGGATAATCATCATGCAGATGAACATCAGCAGACAAATCCCGAAAACGATGTTGTTTACCATTTTACACTTCTCCGTTTTCGCGCATGAGTTCCCAGAGTTTTTCCGGCGTGTCGACAATGATTTCCTTGTCTTCCGTTATGACTTTTGGAACATCGCCCGTCAGATAATGGCTGTACCACCATTCTACCGTGTTTTCGTCAAAGATAAAATGTTTCAGTTCCAACGCCTTGTTGATTCCGGAAATGATTCTATCCATTCCGTTTGTCAGCGTATTCAGCGGCTGGCGTTCAACGTCGAATCCGAGTTCGTCAAATTTTCCGACCGCCCTGTTCATGGTCAGTACCGCGTTCATGGCGGTCAGGAAAAGTTCTTTTGTTTTCTGCTCGTTATCTTTCATTTTTCACCTCTTGCTTTCCGCAGTATTTTTGCTATGGCTTCCGCGTAGCACTCTCTGATTTCACCCTCATTGCCACCGTTTTCCACAAACTCAAGGATAAATGCAAGCATGTCATACATCTCCGGCGCAGCGGCTAACAGATGCGTGGTTGCCTCTGCTTCATTGTCATTGTCATCTATTGGAAACACCTCTGCAACGGTTTTAAGTGTATCTTTCCAGACGCAAACATCATACGATGTGAGCCATTCACCCGTGGCGGACGAATGGGTTTCAATAATAGATGCCGTGTACGGTCCGGGCGTGAATTTTGGTTCAGTCATGGTCATTCTCCTTCATCTCCTTCATCTCCTTCATCTTCTGCATACTCTGCATACTCTGCACTATCCTTCAGTTCCCATGATATGATCATATAATCCCCCATTTGAGAACTAGAAACAGAATATCCTTTATCCTGGATCAATAAACTCAATTTATATGCGTCAACATCCCTAACATCCCTTGAAGGTCTGTAAACGCACTCAAATCTACCTTTTCGTGCTGCATCTAAAATACAGTTCTCGGCTTCCTTTAATACGGCTGCGTTCTCCTGCTCCCAATGCCGGATTGATGCAAGCACGGCTGCTGTTGCTTCCTGTTTTGCGATTACTGCTGAAATCATCTTATTCTCCTTTCCTTCTAAAAGCCCAAATGAACTTATCTTTGCACCCATCTAAAGCCGGGCAGTCCGGCTTGGTACATACTCCATCATTGGTGTCAAAAAACACGCATTCTCCACAATCTGGCGCAGTGTATGGAACCTTCACATACTCCACGCCGTCAAACTCAACAATTTTCTGTTCGCTCATTTCGTTCCCTTTCTTACAGCTTTCTTTCACCTCGTCAAATACAACATCAATGCCCCTGCGATAATGTAATCATCATTTTAATCATCCTTTCATTTCAAAAGATAAATAAAACTTCCAGCAGTCAATAGCAGTAATCCTATTATTGCCTGACCAAGTATCAACGCAGTAACTGTGTCGATCCCACATTCATCGGTATCACTCCAAAGAATAGGTGCATCAATTGTTATGGCAAGTCCGCTAACTATCAGCAGAAAACTAATCTTATCGGGTTCCATCTTCCTCAACATCCTCTTCGAGCCAGTCGAACCAGCAATTTCCAAAATGATCACCATTTAATATTGCGTCAGGCATATCCTGCGCCGGACAATGCCCAAATGTATATTTTGGTGGGCATCCGCCTGTTTGCTGGAAAAAGCGAACCATTTCATCCACACTCAATTTGCTAAGTTCCTCTCTATTTGTCATTTCTGCACCTCAACTTGTTGCGTTTTCACTGGGATTGAACTTCCGATGTTGATGTTACACGAACCTATGCTAAACAGAGCAATGGTTAGCACTGCAACAGCAACGCACGTCACCCAACCGGGTTCATGTTCCACGGTAACTTTCACTTCGATTTTTCTGGGTTCTTCAGACATTTTTCCGCACTCCTGTTCTTCTCTTTCATCATTCATCTGGTTCGCTCTTTATACGAAAAAATTCTCTATGTCTGCACCTTCAGGGCTTTTATAAAACGCCATAACATCTGCAGTATAAACAATCAGGTCTACAAGATGTTTACCTGTCTTGTGCAGTCTGTGCCGGATTCGCCGCGGCAGGGTGGAGAACTTTTTATCTCGAAGTTTATCAATGCTCTTGATTATATCAACATCATTGCCGGTCTCACTTTTGCGATATATTCGCATGTAGTATTTCAACCGCTTTTTAGCTTTGTTTCTGGTCATCATTGTTCTCCTTATGCTCCTGTTTGAGCCAGTTGACAGTGTACTCAATACAACGGCGTTCCGCCTGGTCAAACCCAATGAATGTGTTTGTATCATAGTCGTACGGGCAAAACACCTTGTCATCCGGAGCAATGTACCCTCCCATGAGGTCCTCAAAATGAATCAGTTTCTTTGCCAGCTCATCCGGATGCTCACAGAGCCATTCAAGGTTGGTTTGGGATTGTTTTCTCTCAATCAAATCGACAGTCCGAGAAAAATTACCATTAATACACATATACTTCGTTCTACGCTTAGCCCTCCAGAACGTACCAGCATAACCCCCCAAATTCGGTTTTTCTTCGTACCAAAATGCAGTTCCGTTAAAATCAACCGCAGCATACTTAGCCCACTTCGGGCAGTCATCACGTTGAAAAACTTCCTTTGTCAACACCTTCTCTTTCATTTCATCTCCTTTTGTCTCTTAATCAGTGAATTTTTCCAATCGGTCGCGTCGAAAACACCAGCTATAAGCGTTCCTAACCCAGCAGGACAGTCCCAGCCAACCTTCCCCCGCTTCGGCTTGTGCGAATACCAATACGCGCTGCCGCTACTGTCAACAGCAGCCCATTCCGCCCAGATTGGGCGATAGATGAAAACGTCCTGTGTCAGCTTTTTGCGCATTTGATTCTCCTTTCCTGTTTTTTGGTCAATGGGTCGGAATGCAATGCTCGTTCTGCAAAGACCCCGATGTAGTAAAAATCTTCATCGCATAACCCGTCTGCATTGAACGTGCGTTTATCCGCAATCTTCGAAATGCGTTCAAGGCGTTCCTTCATGTCGGCGATCTGCTTTTTCAGCATTTTCACCTTGCATGAATACCGCGAATAGTGTCTGGTTTTCATTTTGTCTCCTCGTTTATGGCATTTTCTGCATTCATGCGAATTCTTTCGATGCTGTACAGCATGGACCGTCCGTATTCTTTGCGTCTGCCTTCATCCGCGATCTTGATAATCCGGTCCAGAGCATTCCGCAAAATCTTGTTCTTTTTCTTCTGCCTTCGGATACTGCTTTCCAGTAAGACTTCCCGGCGCGGTTTAGATTTCGTCATTCCGTTTTTTTCTCCTGTAAGATTTTTCCGCATACCTCGGCTCTGTGAAACTGATTCGCCAGCTTCACAATTTCCGGAATCGAGAAAAGATTTTTCACTTTCTCGTCATCCACTGACTGACCAGCACGTAGTGCATGATAGAGTAGTTGGCAGAAAATTTTCTTGTCGATTTTCATATTCAGCGAGCCACACCAAAGCGGCAAGCAAGAGAAGTCTAGCAATGCCCCGGTCAATTTCGCGCCGGACAAATTCGCTCCGGATAAATCCGCGCCGGACAATTTCGCGCCGGTCAAATCAGCGCCTCTTAAATCAGTGTCGGACAAATCCGCACAGGACAAATTCGCCCAGAACAAATTCGCGCCGGACAATTTCGCGCCGGACAAATCCGCGCCGGTCAATTTCGCGCCGGTCAAATCAGCGCCGGACAAATTCGCTCCGGTCAAATCCGCTCCTTCCAGACTGATACCGTGGTTCACAGCATATTCAACTGCTTCTTTGACCGTCTCTGCATCTTCAATTATGAGAGGCTCCAGGTGTTTTCTCTTGATCTCAACCATTTTTCATTTCCTTTCGAGTTGTTCGATTCTCTGTCGTTTTAGGCTGCGATTTTCAGTCAATCCCATTCATGATTCGCCTTGACTTTCAATCGCAATTCTAAAACGTTTCTGTGATTCTGATTTGCTTCCATCCGGATTCCGTGCGGATGATTCCGGGAACGGAAACGGCGGTTTCTGCTTCGCGTTCCGTTTCGGATTCCCGGTTCTGCAAGGATCGCATGGATTCTTCCCGCGCGGTTGTCTTGTCTGCGTCGTCCATGGTCATTTCTCCTGATAGTCCGACGGCTGCCAGTTTTCGGCGTCGTCGGTAAGTTCGTAGTTGAGTTCAAAATCGTTCATCTGTTGTTGATCCTTCTGTCGGGGTGATTACATGCGATAAAAGCACACATTTCACAAAGCCTTGAATAACAACGTTCTCCGTATCTTTTTCGAAGCTGTTCACGGGACAGATTGCATGTAAAATGCGTTCTTGCGCCACGCTGGATAAAAGCATCGTACCGCATCGGTATGACCTTGTCGCGCATCACGTCGCAGAAGTTTCCGTAACAGGCGTATTTCTCCGCTTCCGTGCCGAGGTCGTCGATAATCAAATCGTTGTAAGTTGCTGGTATTTCGCTCCAATTAGGAACACTAACGCGGCAGAATTCGCGAAATTCAGCCGGATTTCCGTCGCTGTAACTCCACGCGTCGCCGAAATCCGCGGCGGGAATCATTGCGATCTGCTTGATTTCGTGGAGAAACCGCATCCGGAGCGACTTCCCGCTTCCGGTTCCGCCGGTCATAAAAATACCCTTCCGGCTTTCCCTTGTAACGGTTTTTGCCAATGCCCGGACGAGTGTCGGCGGGTCATCAGGGTCAATCCCTGCCGCTATCAAATCCGCCCGGATAATGGGCTCATATTTCAGCCAGCGTTCTGCCGGTTTCGGGTCAGAAATAATGGTCGTCATCGGCTGCATAATCGCTCCGATCTGGCATATGCTTTCCATCCTGAAATTCTCCTCTGTTGTTCTGCGCGGCTTTGGCTTTCTCCCGGTCGCGCATCAGCCATGCTTTGAGGTCAAGCGCGACTGCTCCGACGGGCATCCGGTTGCGTTGACCGTTGATCGTCCAGTCCTTGCGTACCCGGTCGGTGAAATAGGCGTCCGCCTGGTCCCTGGTGCATGGCAGACCGCACATCGGCGTTTTGGCAAGGGTCATGACTTCATCAACCGACTTCGGATAACTGGGTCGTGCGGGCGTGCGGTTACTCTCTCTCTCAGTATTACTGTTTAAATCAGTATTACTCTTTAAGTTAATATTATTATAATCAGGATTTTTTCCTTCTGGGGTTTTTTCCCTATAGGGATTTTTTCCGTATAGGGTTTTTTCTGCGGTTGATTCGCTTTCATTTGCGTCCAGTTCGTTTGCGCTAAGTTCGCAAAGTTCATAGTCAAAAGTTCCGACTTTCGTCTTCTTGCGGATGATCCAGCCGGAGCTTTCAAGTTCATTCCAGTATTTAGCCATGCTTTCTGTGCTTTTTATGCCAAGCGATTTCATGACTTCGGCGTTGTACACCGTCCACATATCCGGTTTTGATCGCAGATAAATATAAACCAGACGCGCCTGCATAGAAATGCGCGTATCAGTAATCACCGTATTTGGAATTTGAACGAAGTTTATATTGAACCGATTGTGTAATACGCTCATCTTTCACTCCTTTTTGTTTTCTTTTTTCCGCTCATCAAACGCGCCCGGTCAAGTTCTCCTGTAAAGTTGTACAGAAATGAAAACACATCCAGACGTCTGTATTTATATCCTGAATTGTACAACTCTGTTATTTCATCCATTTCATCAAGAACGCCCGGTCTGCGTGCTGTTCTGTACAGCAATTCTGTTTCTTTTGCTGTCCAAAGTGTCGCTTCCTTTCGGTGAAAAAGTTTATTTATAGCCGTTTTAAGCCGGTCAAAATCGCTTCCAGATAATAGTTCTCCCGCAGGAGATTGGCTTAATTTCAGTCGGGCATTCTCGATACAATCGCCAACCGCATAAAAATTTGTACTGTCAAATTTACTTTTGCAGAATTGACGAACTTCTATCCAGCCGCCTTTTTTCAGCTTCTGTACTTCTCTGTTAATTTGGTCTACGCTCAAATAAGGCAGCTGTTCATGCAATTCTTCGAAAGTGTTCGGGGTCCATGTTTTACCGTCGTAAAAGTTTTTGTCTATCGACGCAAGACGGTTGATTTGATTGTTCAAGTGTTTGAAAATAACAGCCGCATGAACGCCGACTTTCTGCGCCACTTCCGGTGAAAAATAGTGATCCATATTTCTTTTATCCTTCCGTTTTTTCCAGTATGTATGGAACGTTCTGATAGCTGGCAAAGAACGCGTCTATTTCCGCGTCCAGCGACGCGATTTCCGCCGCGATTCTTGCCTTGTCTGGTGTCGGTGTGGGTTGAGAGAGAAACGCGGTCAGAACGCCGCGCAGCGCATCCGAACTCATCCCGAAATCAGCGTCTATCGAAAACCGGACAAGGTGGCAGGATTTGCGCATTTGCTTTCCGCGCTGTCTTTCTGCCACTTTGCCATTGCCTTGCGAAATTGCATCCCGGACCATGCCAGCGATCGTTCGCCCGGTGATTCTTTTCCTTTCCCGGAGCGCGTCGACCTGCCATTGTTCCAAGATGTACGTCATGTCTGTCAAGCCTCCAATGCCAGCGAGGCTTCCGCCGCCTGTTTGACCAGTGCCTTGACGTCCGTTTCGATGGTCAGCGCGGTTTTCTTTTCCGCCGCGTATTTCAACACGTCTTCAACCGCGACCGGAGCATGGCTGCTTTCAATTTCACGCCCGATCATCATTTTGACCGTGGTCAGATTGTCCGATTCAGCCGAGGCGGTTTTCTTTTCCGCAAGCTGTTTTTTCAGAGCCGATGTGCGCTCCTGGTTGATTTCCTTCTGGATTTCCGCCGGTGTTTCTTCTGCGACTTCCAGACCGTCAATGTCAATGACGTCGTCTGCGGCTTCCCCGGTTGACGCGGCGTTTTCCAATCGGATAGCGTCTGCGAGTTCAACGCTCATAGGAGCGCGCTTCAGAAGCCGTTTCATGACTGTTTTCTTTGCCATTTCGTCATACCAGTCGACCCATGGTCCCTTGTCCGCCGCCTTGCTTGACCGCCGGACTTTCTCGATCTCGTCAATGCTCATGACCTCAAAGTCAACGCCGCCGTCCTTTAGGTGAAATACCGCGTAATAGCAGACCGTTTTCCCACGCTGTTTGGTGTAGTCGGGCTTGTGGACGATCTTGCGTTCCGTGCCTTCCTCGACTTCAAAGACGTCGTTTTCGCAGACCGCTTTGGCGTAAATGTCGCGGATCTCACCGGACCGCCGCGCCAGGTTCTGCAAGCCGCGGTACGATGGCATGAACTGCGATTCATACCCGCCCTTTTTCCCGTCCCAGAAGGGGATAAGATAACCTTCCGACAGACTGCCGTTCGGTTCGATTCCGAGCGCAAACGCCCGTACGGTCGAAAGAAAAATCGAAGCCGGTGAACATTTTGCCAGCAGTGAATTGGTGCTTACCGCGTTGATGACCGTTCTGCACATTCTGTCGTAATTGAAACCGCGCGGCAGGGTTGCCATAATGACCGCGCGGTTCTTTTTCAGCTGTTCGTTGACGATTGACGCGGTTTTTTTGGTCAGCTCCGCCATGGTCGCCGCGTCTTCTCTTTTCTGCATACTGTATGCCATAATCATGCTCCCAGTTTGTAAAAGCGCAAACTCCGTGCGCCTTCGGTGGTTTTGGAATATTCGTTGTAAATCTCCGGCTTTTCCTTTTTCAGCCGGGTGCTGTCAAGCGATGTTCTGGATGATGACCGGTAGTAAATCCGTGCGCCCCCGCATTCAGCCGCTTCGATGTCGCCCAGATGTTCCTTGATTCGTTCATCCGTTTCATCGCGCAGCGCGGTTGCTTCTTTTACCAGACCGTCATTCTCGTTGCGCTGTGAAATCAGCTCCGCCAGTTCGGAATCCCCGGACAGATCGGAAATTGTTCCGTTGTATTTCGGAATGGCGGCGGCTTTTTCGGACGCGTTCAGCGTGTTTGACGGCGGAACATTCGCCAGAACGCAATTCAGCCAGAAATCGGAGCAGATGTTTTTGATTTCCTGCATCAGTGCCAAATCGGGAACAACTTCAAAAGTCAACAGCTTGCCATTATCCCGGTTCAGGATTGCGAACGCCGCCCAGTGATAACGCCCGTTCGAACACAGGAAATAATGCTGGATCTGGCAAATGTATTCAGGCGGAAGCCCGTACATTTCCACGCGCCGGAAGTTGAACGTGCTCAACGCTTTGCATTCCAGAATCCCGACGCCTCGTTCACCGTCCAGCAGGATTTCACGGTCGATGTTCCCCTTGAGATAAGGGCAATCCGCGTTGACGATTTCCGCGTTTTTGCGCTGCACCTTATATCCCGTGAGCGCAGCGTATTTTCGCGCTGTATAATCTTCCAGGTAACTGGCGAGTTCCAGAATATCGTTCGGCTCGTCGTGGATCTCGTCAGAAGTCTTGTCTTTCCACACGTCATAAGGCGTTTTCCATTTGGAAAGCCCCATGATCGCCGCGACGTCCGAGCCGCCGATGCCCGACTTCCGACGGGCGAGAAATTCAGTGCGGGTCATTTTTCACCCCGCACCCGGTCTGCGCTCGGTCTGTAACCCAGCGCGTGATGCGCCAGCCGCAACCGGCGCATCATTTCTGTTCCCCGGCGCATTTTCTGCAGGGCGATTTGGCGATTGTATTCCGCCAGCCGCACTTCAAATTCTTTGTTATCCATTTTTTACCGTCCTTCCGTTTTCTCCTGTAAGATTTTTCCGTATTTACAGGCGTGGTGAAATTTATTAGCCATGGCGATGTTTTCCGGGTTATTTATAATTTTCCGTACTTCCTCGTCATCCACAGACTTACCGGCTCTAATTACATGGTAAAGCAGCTGGCAGAAAATCTGTTTATCGACTTTTATGTCCAGCGAACCGTACCAAAGCGGCCAGCAGGAGTAGTCGATAGTCGCCCCAGACAAATCCGCACCGGTGAAATCCGCACCGGTCAAATCCGCCCCTCTTAAATCCGTACCGGACACATCCGCCCCTTTTAAATCAGTGTCGGACAAATCCACGCCGGTCAATTGCGCGCCGGACAAATTCGCTCCGGATAAATCCGCTCCGGTCAAATCAGCGCCTCTTAAATCAGTGCCGGACAAATTCGCGCCGGACAATTTCGCGCCGGACAAATTCGCGCCGGTCAAATTTGCGCCAGACAAATCCGCTCCGGTCAAATCAGCGCCTCTTAAATCAGTGCCGGACAAATTCGCGC
>OJAR01000414.1_pt1 | contig 14262 bp, 23 predicted proteins | sample 1589431 | NCBI WGS metagenome assembly OJAR01 (sample SAMN03283242) | human gut metagenome | biome: human-associated habitat; material: feces | host: Homo sapiens | place: Peru | collected 2012 | reverse complement strand
ATCGCCGATGACCTCAAGGCAATCCAAAACTCCACCATCATGCAGCCACGCACAGGTGATCTGGCTTTCTTCACAGATTATCATAACAACTCCTGTCAAATGCTGACAGAACAGGTAAATAATGGAAAAATACCCCAATGAAGGAGAGTCGTTTTCCCACAAAAAGCACAGCTGTTGTAAGAATTTCACTTAAACCAGCGTATACATGAATGTCCCACTTGAAAATGACAGGAGAAATCAATAGGAGAATCTGACTATGATGATGACGCTCGCACAGGCACTGAAGGAAAAGAACCGGCTGACAGGAGAACTCTCAAAATGCTGGAGCATGGTCGCAAGGGAAAATAGCAAACGGGAGGACTCCGCCAGGGTGGTGGATGTGGAGGATACATACGGGAAAACTCAACTTTATAGGGATAAGCTGATCGAACTGAAGACGAAAATCGGACTGGCCAACGGGGGAAATCTCGAAAGGATCTATAGGCTCGAAGAATGCAAGAACGAACTGAAGAGATTGAATGAGGTCCACACCGACGACACTTCGGACTTCCAGCCTATCGGAAACTCAAGCTACAAGGAGTTCAAGCGGACTGTCGTCATCACGGCGGCGCAAATCTACGAAATGAAGCAAAGGATTCAGCAGCAATGCAATGAAATCCAGGATGAACTGGATGAATACAACGCCGCCACGAAAATAGATTTCGATTCCCCACTCGGACGAAAATAGGAAAATCTCCACACGCCTTGGCATGCCGGCATGGACACGTTGCCGGCATGCCAACGAAAAATCCGCATGGCCACCACAATGCCATCATCCCGGCTGAAAAATCAACAGACAGGATGGGCCGATGGAAAAAACGGCAAAAACCGACAGGGCATGACGATACCGAAATGGCCGCTCAAAAGGTTAAAACTTGATTCCGACAATGATTCGGGAATGACTTAATGACTTGAAACGCAAGACTCGATAATTATGCCTCATCAAGGCAATGCGGACTTTTCAGCCGAAAGCCAAAACCCAGAGAATACCTCAACTCTGAATGGCTTTCGGCGCTTTTTTATCATTGCAACTGTTTTGCCCAGTGATGAAACGAAATTTCGGCATTCGTCCACAAGGCTGCTGCATTATTGCAGATGGTGTGCCTACGTTTGACATATCGTTTCGGTGACAAACCAAGACATGCCACTTGGCAGATGGGCGAACTGTGAGGAGATGGCGCATTGCATCCCGTCCACAGTTGAGGGCAACCCACATGCGAGCGAGGGTAATAGCCCCCCGACCACAGATATTCGTGCCCATTCGTGGTTCAATAACCCTCTGCTCTCTTTTCGTGTCCATTCGTGTCCATTCGTGGTTCTGAGTTTTTCGTGCCCATTCGTGCCCATTCGTGGTTCTCTCCTTCTCAATGGACGCGCGGCGGAGCCGCCGCGCGGGCGCGCCCAAGCGCGCCATCCACGCACTACCTTCTCCTTTCTTCTCCCTACTCCCTACTTTCGTGCCCATTCGTGTCCATTCGTGGTTCTGAGTTTTTTCGTGTCTTTCGTGTTTTTCGTGGTTCAATAACCATCTGCTCTCTTTTCGTGCCCTTTCGTGGTTCAACAACCTAGCCTGGCTACGGGAGAATTGGGAGAATATCGTAAATCCCTGGGAATTATGACTTTTACGATTTACCCACGCAGGAAATCGGGGATTTTGTGGTATTAGCGTGGTAACAACTCCGATATTCTCCCCTAAATCCGCGTGGTATGTTATGTATCGCGTCATATCGAGTCACAACGCGTCAAAGCGGAAGCGAGGAGGAGAGGATGAAAAGGGGGACGAGAGGGCTTGGGAGGCTATACAAGCGGGATTCACAAGGGAGGGAGCATCCGGCCGCGTCGAAGGTCAAGGGATGCTACTGGCTGGAGTGCAGGGACAGCGAGGGGAAGCGAGTCCGCTTCCGTCTCGACGTGGGAGGGCTTCCGGTGGAGGATTTGAAGACTGCAAGGGAGGAGCAGATGAGGATACGCGCACCATATCTGACTCGCAGACGGTGCGACGCCATAATCGCCAGCGAGAGCGCACTTGCAAGGGAGATGAAACGCCTTGAGGAGGAGGAGGCCGCCGCCGCCCCGCAGGTGACGCTGGATGACGCATGGGAGGTGTTCCTGCACTCGCGCAGCAGGAGGGAGTTCTACAAGACCACGGAGAGGGTCATGCGCAGGATTTGGATGGACTTCTACCGCTGGGCTTTCGTGCATCATGCCCACGCCAGGAGGCCACGCGACATCACAGAGGAGATGGCGCGGGAATACTGCGCGGAAAAGTTCGAAAGGTTCTCTGCATCGACATACAACAGGATGGTCGGCGGCCTCAAGGAGATATTCGGAATATTGTGCAGGGAGAGGGTGGCTGTCACAAACCCGTTTGCGGAGACGAGGCACAAGAGGATGTCTTCGCACTCCAAGCGACCGCTTACGATTGAGGAGCTGCATAGGGTGATAGGACTTGCCGACGGCGAGATGAGGACGCTTTTCGTAATCGGCCTCTGCACGGGGATGCGACTGGGTGACTGCGCTACCCTCAAGTGGTGCGAGGTGGACATGGACGCTGGAGTGATACGGAGGGTGCCACGGAAGACAAGCACGACGAGCGGGGCGTCGGTCGTGGTGGGGATACCAGCCATGCTGGACAACGCACTGCGGTGCATACCGACAGGTGAAAGGGGTGAGTTTGTCCTGCCGACGATTTCCGCAGACTATCTGGCTGGGCGAATACCCATGCTGAGCAAGCGCATCCAGTCGCACTTCCGCGCGTGCGGAATAGAGACCAACCAGGAATGCGAGGACAAGGGCAGAAAACGCCGCTGCGTAACCGACGTCGGATTCCACTCGCTGAGGCACACGTGGGTTACGATGCATGCGGAGGCAGGGACACCCGCCTCGCTCATACAGGAGGCGGCGGGGCATTCAAGCCCGGCGATGACGCAGCACTACACCCACGTCTCCAGCGAGACCGCCAGGAGGATAGCGGGAACGCTGGACGACAAGCTCGAAAAGATATAGGTGCGGACTAGAAGCAGGTGACCTCGTAGCGGAGGACGGGGGCGAAAAGGGTGAACAACTCGCGGATGCGCCCGACAGGGAACGACACGCCTCCGTAGGTGACCTTGCCGTCCTCGAGAAAATATTTGCCCAGGGTGATGTCGCCGCCAGCCCTTACGCCAAGCACGAAGCAGCCGTTTTTCGGACGCGCCTCCGTGCTGGCGAACAAATGCGCACCCTGTGGTATTCCGCACTTCGCCTCCTGCAAGTCGTAGGCGAACACGCCTCCGCACCCTGCAAGCCTGTTGAGATGCTGGAGGCGCGGAAGGCACGCGTGGACGGCGAACTGCTCTATAGACTCAGCCATCGGCACGTAGGAGCGCAGCGCATACTCGTCCAGGAGAGGGACATTAACCACTGCGGAACCTGAGTCGAATTTCGAATATGACTTTACAGACTTCTCCTCGGAGCTTGCGTAATGCTCCTCGCCGTCGGAGCCTATGTATATGCGACTTTTTGGCAGGTAGGGCATAAGCAGCGGAAAAAGCCGACTCCACCACTTGCCAGTTATTCCCCTGCCAGGCCGCCTCCACAGGACAACGCTGGCGGCGGTTACTCCAATCTTCTCTGCCAGCTCCTTAGCGGTCATCCCGTTGTCCGCAAGGTAGGCGTCGATTGCCGTTGCGATTCCGATGTCTACTTTCATATCTACCTCCTTTGCTTCTTTGATTCCGATAAAAAATAATGGGATTTTGAAAAAAAGAAACAAAAAAAACAAATTTTTTCAAAAAAAATCAAGTAAAAAGACTTGAAAAAAGAAAAATCTACGCTATAGTATAGCAGATTTACCAAAAAAGGAGAAATTCCGCTTTTTTCAGGCCACAAGGGAGAAAAAAGACAATGACAAACGAAGAAAAGCAAGCGTACCTGGAGCAGAGCATAAGCCTCGACAACGACAGGCTCAGGAAGACAGTGGAAGACGCAATGAGACAGATCGAAGCCTGTCTCACCTACACCGACACCGACACTCTTAACGCCCTCCACAGCCTCAAATGCCTGGCAAGCAATCTCAACAACATCTGCAAGCACGCTGACGAGGTAGCGACCCGCATCCAAATGCGGAACGAGACACTGGACTTGCTCAAAAAGTAGGAGGACAGGAGATGGACGAATACAAGGACGAACCGATGGGATGGGGGGCGCGGATTGCGATGGCGATAGGCATGGGGCTTCTCCTGGCGATTATCGCCTACGGATGCGCGTCCGCACTGGACTACGACGACTATTCTGCAGACTACTGGGACTCGACAGGTCGCTACAGGCAGATAGACGAGGAACGCAGGATGGAACGCGAGGCACAGGAGAGAGACTGGGCAAGGCAATACGAGAACAACTACAAGGAGGAAGACAAAGATGAAGGACGATGAAATGCAGGTTGTAATCCGCAATCCGGAGGCGGTGGCCGCCCTGGATGCGCTTACGCTCTCCCACGAGAAACTCATTGACAATGCACTGAGGGCTAGATACTCGCTCCAGGCGGCGCGGCGCGGAAAGGCGTCGCCTACCAGGACGGTGCATATACGTGGCAAGGCGGTCGTGGACGCAATGCGACGGGAAAAGGAGCAGATGAAGACAGGCTACCGCTACATCGCGGAGCAGACGCTCATCGAGTACGCAAACAGAAACGCAAACGCAAGGAGGAAGTAGAAATGAAACAGGAAATCATGACGGTAATCCGGATGCTGGCGGCAAGCGACCCCACGGTCACGAGCGCGGAACTCAGCGCAATCGAGAACGCGTGCAACGGACAGCACAGGGAGAAGGAGGCCGACGATTTCGTCAGCGCGGACGTGGCATGCGAGATTCTCGGAGTCTCGAGGACTACCCTCCTGCGCTTGGAGCGCGAGGGCAAAATCAAGGCGACGAAGATTTCCCCCAGGTGCAACCGCTACAGCCGCGAAAATTTGCGCACCGTCCTCAGCGGTGGCAAGTAGAGAAAAAGAACCCCAACAGGGAGAAAAAAAACATGGACAAGAACGCATTGGAAAAGACAGAGAGAAAACTGATTCTCGCCGCTTCCGACGAGGTCATCGACCAGCTGGACTTCTACTCGGAGCAGGGAGGTCTCTGCTGCGGAGTCAAGAGCAACTTCCGCAGGATTTTCATGACATCCTCGATTGTCTACCACCTCAACCAGCTTCTGACTCCAAAAATGATGGAGTCGGTAATGTGGCTGCAGAACAATCCGCTCGGATTCATGACCGACCAGAAGGGGGCTGGCTACTCGGTGGACATAGTCAGGATGTGCCTCATCGACGCTGCATTCGAGGGAGTCTCCCCGGTGGGAAACGAATTCAACATCCTCTCCGGCAGGTGCTACATCACCAAAAATGGGATGAAGAAGAAGCTCTCCCACGTGAATGGACTCCGATTCCACGCGACTCCAGGCCTCCCGAAACTCGTCGGGGAAAAGGGCGCGGTCGCGGCGGTGCATCTCGACTGGACATATGCGGGGGAACACCAGGAGCAGAACCTGGAGTTTGCAATCCGCGTGAACGCAGGTATGGGCGCAGACGCAATCGTCGGCAAGGCGAAGCGCAAGGCTTACGCATGGCTCTACGAGGAGGTGACTGGCAACCAGGTCGCAGACGGCGACGTGATGGACGCAGAACCGCTCATCCCGGAAAAGACCGTGTCGCCAATCGAGGAGGCAAAGCCAGCGATTGAGGCAAAGGCAGCAGTCCAGCAGGAGCTGGAGATGTAGACAAGTAGAAACCAACAAAAGGCTTCTCCGCGCCCGTGCGCGGGGAGGCCGACAAAACCACAGGGAGAAAGTGAAAGATGCAAGAAGAGAACACGAAAATCGAAAGCGGCCTCGTGCCATGCGGACACGCGGCGATTCCTCCGTCGATGCTCAACCAGCTGAGGCTCTGCCCTGGCGCACTCAAGATGCAGGAGGGACTCCCCTACGAGTCATCGCCGGAGGCGGTGGAGGGAACGCGGCTGCACGGCGAGGTGGCACGCGCACTCAACGGTGAGGAGGCGGGAGACTGGATGGACGAGGAGCAGAAGGAGCTTGTCGAGAGGTGCGTGGCATACGCGCACCAGGTCGGCGGCGAGGGCGCGAAATTCTGGACTGAGGTCAAGGTCTATGTGATGGACGGAGAGGAGGAGATGACGCACGGGACGTGCGACCTTGCCATCCGACGGGCAGACGGAAGCACCGCGTGCATCGACTGGAAATTTGGGCGCACGCCAGTCGCGGAAATCGGTCGAAACTACCAGCTGGCGGCATACGCCCTGGGATGCATGCACAGATTCTCCGCAAGCGACTGCGACTGCCACATCTTCCAGCCCCGCATCCACAACGCGACACACTACCTCTTTGCAAAGCCGGACGCGATACGCTCGAACATCCGGCACATCATAGAGGAGTGCAGGAGCGAGACGCTGACCCTGTCCGCAGGAGAGGAGCAGTGTCGATACTGCAAGGCGCGTGGGAAATGCCCCGCGTTTGCGAACAGGATGCGGTCGCTGGTGGCAAACGCAGGACGCGCCGAACTGCTGGCCGACCCTGAAACGGTGGTGAGGCTTTACGAGGCAGGGAAGACCGTGAAAAAGTTCCTGGGTGAGATTGAGGATGCGCTGAAGGGGTTCATCCGGCAGACAGGCGAGTGCGGAGGGTACGTCCTCCAGGAGAGGGCGGGGCTGAGGGAAGTGCCTGACATCGAGGGATGCGCTGAAGCCCTGTCGTTATACCTGACAAGCGCGGAGTTCCTCAAGTGCGCGAAAGTCAGCGCGTCGGGACTTGTTGATGCCCTCGCTGGAAAGATACAGGCCGAGGCCGCTGGCGGCAAGATGACGAAGACGGAGGCGAAGAGACAGGCGCAGGAGCTTGTGGAACCCTTCGTCCGAAGGGCGGCACCGACTGCCACAATCGCGAGGAAGAAGTAGGAGGACGCGGCCGTGGCGGTCTGGCGCAAGATATGGATAAAGGCTAAGGACAACGCCGTGGTCAGGCGGCGGGGAGCGGAGGCACTTGGAATTCTCTGCTGGCTTCTGCTCTCCGCTGACGAGCAAGGCGTGGTAAGGTGCAGTGTAACCGACGCGGCCGAACGCCTGTGCATATCGCCAAAAATCCTCAAGAAAATCGTGGATGACTTCGCAGAGGACGGGACGCTTGAGGTAGAAAGTGCGAAGAAGCGGGGGACGTGCATAACGCTCCTGAAGTGGGGTAAATACGCACGGAAGGACGCGCCGGAAATTCAAACGGATGGGGGCGAGGGAAATAAAAAGGAAATTAACGGGAAATTAACGGGAAATTATAAATCCATGAACGCCAATGAGTTAGAGAAGAAAAAGGAAATTAACGGGAAATTAACGGGAAATAAAACGGGAAATAAAACGAGTGACTCTGACACACCTAACTCCCGACTTTCCAGCGAGTTAGCGACAACCGAAAAAGCCGCCTCGCGCGCGCGTTTAGAAGAAGAAGATATATATAAGTACTACACTACACCTTACGCGCGCGCGCGCGAAGAAAACCCTGTCGAAAGAATTGAAAAGGAGGACAGGGAAGAGGCGACAAGGCTTAGGGAGACCATACGCTATCCGACGAAATGGGAGGAGGTGCGTGATGCGGCGGTCGCATACGCAATCTCGATGGACGAGGAGGAGGCCGACGGCTTCCTCGCAAAGTATGCATCCGTGGGATGGGTCAAGGCAGGTGCAAAAATCCGCGACTGGCGATACCTGCTCCAGTCGTGGCACAGGAATTGGCAGCAGGTGGAAAAGGACAACACGGCAAGGAGGACAAATGGAAATCGATGCAATGATAGAGGCAATCCTGGCTCCGCTGGAAGCGACTGCTGGAGACAGGCAAAGTTCTCAGGCAAATATGGGGCAGCCACAACAGAGGAGGAGGCAAGACGGATGTTTGACGCACATGCCACTGACGGAGATTGAGTGTATCGACCGCATCAAGGCAAAAGGATATGACATTGCCCCAGAGTTCCTGCATGTCATGATGTCGCAGATGTCAGCCCGGAAAAACAAAAAAGGCTGGATTCTGACTGGAGCGACCGGGTGCGGCAAGACCACGGCGGCGGACTGGTGCAGGTGGGCGGCGAATTATGGGAGGCAGAGGCAGGAATGGGTGCAAATGAAAAACGTACTTGACATATACGACGACATCTACGACGTCATGCAGCGGGAAGGGCACATGAGCGCGGACAAGATGGAGGCGTTTGGACTGACGCGCGGGGAATGTCTGCACGAGCATTCGCTCGACCTCATCATCGACGATTTGGGTGCGGAACCCCGGATGGCGATCCACTACGGGCAACGATTCTTCCCACTGCAGGAGATGCTGATGCGCCGATACGTCGCCTTCCCACAGGCAAAGACCTACATCACGACCAACCTCACGATGGACGAGATAGGACATGAGTACGGGGAGAGGGTGCGGAGCCGCCTGGAGGAGATGTGCGACGTGATAGTGATGAGGGGCGGGGACAGGAGAAAAAAATAAAAAAATTCAAAGAAAAATCAAAAATTTACTTGAAAAGTAGAAAATCTGCATTATAGTATGCACAGACGCCGGAAGAAAGGCGCGAAGCAGAAACCCAAAACCAAAAGGAGAAAAGACATGAAAAAGATTACACTCGAGGACATCAAGGCGTGGATGGACGCGCATCTCGCTGAGACTGAGGATGTTGTCCTCCGCGACCACTTCGTTGCGCTTGCAAGACTACAGGCATTCTACCTGGGCGCACTTGACGAGTATGCAGAACTCACAAAGGAGTCACAGACAGAGTTCTGGAAGGCGCAGCGGCAATACGGCTACGAGTACAAGGTCGGGCGTTTGCCTGAGTGGGGCTCCCCGTGCGCAGATGCCTTTGTCAGCCTCGGACATGCATACTCTCAAGGAGAGTACGAAGGAGAAGCGGCAGCGGAGGAGTACGGGAGCACCATACTGCCGCGCCTTGCCCGGGAGGCGGACAAGGAAAGCGTCCTCATCAACGCTGTGCCAGGGGTTAAGACATACCTCGCCAAGGAGGCGTACGCACGCGCAAAGCGTCGCGCTGAGGAACTCTGGCGACGCTACCACTCCGACGAGTGCGGATGGGGCGCGAAGTGGTGGGAAGACTAAGAGATAGACCGCCCTGCCCCCCTAGCGGGGCGGGGCACTACGGGAGAAAAAGACATGACGACAGAAGAAGTGAAGGAGTTCCTGGATAACAGGATGAGATGCAACACGGAAAGAATCAATGAGCGAGTAGAACGCATGAGGAATGCAGCGTGGCTGTTCGCAGACGCCGTGCATGAGGCGAAGGTGGAGGTCAACATTGATAAGATACTCGACGAAACATACGCCCTAGTAGGCATACTCCAAAGGGGAGCGGAGGATATAACCGCATATGGCATACGGACAGGGGCGTACGAAGAGGCACGGACTCTTCTCGGAAAGTAGACACCACAGGGAGAAAAGACAATGACGAACGAAGAAGCGAAAGCATTCCTGAAGCGCAGGATAAAAAACAACAAGGAAGTGGTCGAAGACCGAATCGAATTCCTGGTGGAGGAAGCCAGACTATTCATCGACAACGTGCAGGAGGCGAAGGACGATACACGGAAGAAGGTCGACGAAGTATATGACCTGCTGGCCACTTTCCGAACGCATTACGGAGATATAGAGGCATACAACATGCAGACAGGCGCGTATGAAGTAGCACTGGGACTTCTCGAAAACTAGACCGAAGGGAGGACTGAAATGGAAAACAGGCGCATCAAAAACATTGCGGACGCAGGGGTGGAGCATAAGACGCAATTGCTGAGAACCGCAATCAAAAATGCAGTGCTGGGTATAGAGGACTTGCTAAAGGAGGTGCGTGAGGAGGCGTTCGGAGAGGGCAAGCCACGCACGGCGGCGAATACCCTGCAAGTGCTTGCAGAGGCGGCGGCACGATATGCAGTTATGACAAAGGTGTACGCAGGGCAACTCGCAACACTAAAGCTAATACAGGAGGTAGTCGATTCGGAATCAACAGAGGAGGAATAGCCAATGACGAACGAAGAAAAACAGGTGCTTGAAGAGGGCATAAACAATGCCAGGGACGCAATACGGAATAGCGTTGGATACGCGAGGGATTGTGCGAAAGCCTTCCTCGACAAAACAGAGAAGGCACAACCAAATGTGTTCTGTACAGTGCGCAAAATCGAGGAACTCGCGTTTGAACTTGAAACCATTGCAAAAGGAATCGATAATCTCGACGGTCAGATAATGAGAATCGAAGAGATTAAAGAAAAGCTAGAAAAGTGGACACCAACAGGGAGAAAAAGATGAAAGACGGACTCATAAAAAAATCGCTTGACGCAAGCGTGGAGAGTAAGACTAAAGAACTGACAGAAGCACTCGAAGGAGCGGTGAAGAATATCGAGGATTGGCTCCAGGCAATGCGGCATGAGCTGTTTGTGAAATGCCCGCGCACAGCGGCGGGGACACTGCAATTACTGGCAGCGGTGTCGGCACGCTATGCAGTGTTTGCAATGGCACACGATGCGCAGCTCACGGCACTCATGCGCATGCAGAAGGCCGCCAACGAGGAATACACTGGGGAGGGAAGGGCATGAAAGTAAAATTTTTGGACGGACGTGAAAAAGAGTTTGAGACCCTGGCGGGGGCTGACCTGCGGTGTGCAAACCTGCATGGGGCTGACCTGCGGTGTGCAAACCTGCATGGGGCTGACCTGCGGGGGGCTGACATGACATGGGCGAACCTGCGCATGGCAGACCTGACAGGTGCAAACCTGCGATACGCAAACCTGCTGTGTGCAAACCTGCGATACGCAGACCTGACAGGTGCAAACCTGAGTGGTGCAGAGTTGCGCGGCGCAGCCTTGAGTGGGGCAGACCTGACAGGTGCGAAGCTGACGGCAGTGAATGGAGAAAAGACACCCTCGCCACGCATGGACGAAGTGCAGGACGAGAATAACATCGCACTTGTCGGACTCGGACTTTTCATGTGCTTCTGCCGTGCGCTCGAGAACAACTCAACGGAGGAGATGGAGAGGGTTCTCAAGAAACTGGACGGATGGGGGCTGACTATCGTCAAGACAAAGGACGGGAAATACTGCCTGGTGAAGAAGGAGGAGGCAAGATGAAAAACATCATATCATGGAGCGGGGGCAAGGACAGCACAGCGACAGTCATACTTGCTCACCAGAAGGGACTTCTAGTGGACGAGATACTCTACTGCGAAGTGATGTACGACAGGATAAGAGGCATATCAGGAGAGCTGCCAGAACACGCTAAGTTTGTCAGGAAGACAGCGACCCCGAGATTCGAGCAGTGGGGATACAAGGTGACAACCGTCCGCGCCGAGAAAGACTTTCTCGACCTCGTCATGGCGATGAAAGAATTGGGGTGGCAGTTTGAGGTAATGTTCTGCTACTTTGTATCAGGCATGTGCACCTTCGTCGACGACATCAAGCGTAGGACGCTGGATGCCTACAAGAAGACGCTCGGTGAGTATGTCGAGTACGTGGGCATAGCGGCAGAAGAGACGGGGCGTCTGGGGCGGCTAAAGCAGAATCAGCGTAGTCTACTAGCGGAATGCGGACTTACCGAGAGAGATGCCCGTCAACTGTGTGCGCAGGAAGGGCTTCTCTCGCATATCTACAACAAGGAGGATAAGTGATGTCCCACGAGCGGAAGGAGTATACACGCAATGCCGAGGAGGAGGAGTCTGACATAAAGATGGAGGATGTCGGATACAGGGTGCTGCGCAAGGAGATGCAGATAAATCCGTGGATGTACGAGGAAGTGCGGCGCGAGGACGGCTCACTGCTGACCGCGCGGATATGCAACATGGGTGACGTTAGCGAGTGCTTCATCTGCGAGGACGAGGCAATGCTCCCGCAGATGATGCGGGATTTCTGGACAAGCGTGGGCAGGAGGAACATCAAATGCGAATGAGTAGGGACGAACTTTCCGCACTTCTTGCTGGAGGGCGGGGAAAGGCGGCCGTGCAGGTGCGGAAGCGCACGATGTGCTCTGCGCCAGCACTCAAGAAATGCGGCACAAGGACGGAAGAGAAGGTGCGCCTGTGGCTTGAGTCGGAGGGATACAAAATAGTGACGCAGCCGACAAATCTTTTTCCGATGGCTGGGGGCGGCAGGTACACGCCTGACTTTCTCGCGTGGAAGGATGACGAGGACGGGATACTCGTGGTCGAGGCGAAGCAGGAAGGGGCGCACTACAGGGGCTACGAGCAGGGATACGAAAGATACAAGCGGTGCGCGTCGCAATACGACTCGCGCCAGTGGCGGTTTGCGATGGCAACCGTCCTCAAGGGAGGCAGGGGGATACAGCTTGACGTCTGGACTGATATGCCGGGCAAGTAAAAATATTTTGTGGAAAATCGGTAAAAAAGTAAAACTTATGGTAAGTTACCTAAAATGACTGGGATGAGACACGGGCAAGCCAGATGGTCAAGAGGAGGAGGAAGGAGGCATACGGAGGATACGGAGGCACGGCAGACTGTCCGGGGTGCTACGGAAAGCCCGTATCCTCGACCCTGCCGGAATGCTCCTCCTGCCCTTTCTACGCATCCTGCCAGTTCTACCTCAACACGACTCTTGACGACGAGTGCAGATACTCGACAAGGCGCGAGAAGTGGAGGAAGCACAATGCGGTCTCGCTCGATGCGTTCGGAGACACCCTGGAGACAGCCCTCAAGATTGACCTGGACGGCGGCTACGACGAGACGCTGGACACCCCGGAATTCACGCGCCGGGAGCTGATGTCGCTCCTCCGCTCCTTGCTCACCGACATGGACTACTCGGCGATGGCGTTGGCGGTATATGCGCTGCACAAGCACGTCTCCAGCAACGCGGAGCTGGCGAAACTGCTGGGATGCTCGAGGCAGAACACGCACAGGCGAATGCTTGCCGCAGCGCGCGGCGATGACAGGCTCAAGGCTCTCATGACTGCCGTCTTTTTCCACTTCGGAAAGATGGTGAGGACGGGAGACCCGGCAACAAGACGGAAAAGGGAGAAAAGGCAATGAACGTAAACAAGGTGTTTTTCGGAGGCCGCCTGACCGCGCGGCCTGAACTCAGGGCAACGCAGGGCGGCACGCAGGTGGCAAGGTTCTCAATCGCGTCCTCCAACGGGACGGGGGACAGGAAGGAGACCTGCTACATGGACGTCGTGGCGTTCGGAGCAACCGCCGGGCTTTGCGCGTCGCGTCTCGACAAGGGGTCTGGAGTCTTCGTCGAGGGGAGGCTGAGGCAGGAGGAGTGGACGGACAGGCAGGGGCAGAAGAGGAAGGCGGTCAGGATAGTCGCCGACTGCGTCCAGTTCATCGACCCGGCAAGGCGCGGGGACGCGGGGACGGCAGAAGGAATGGAAAACCCGTATCTTTGATGCAAAAAAAAGGAGGACGAATGCTGAAGACAAGCGAATGGGTATCACTTGGGCACCCGGACAAGATGGCAGACTACATCAGCCAGTGTCTGCTGGACAGGTACATCGACATAGACCCCGGCACGCGGTTTGCGGTCGAGGTGATGGTCAAGGGCAACAAGGTGTTTCTCGGAGGCGAGGTCACGTCGGAAGCGCACCTGGGAAAGGAACGCATAGCGGAGATTGTCCGCAAGGCGGTCGAGCAGGTGGGCTACTCTGCGGAATACGCGGACGAGTGGGGGCGCGAGAACTGCCCGTGCGCAGACTCAATCGAGGTGGTGCAGGAAATCACCAGCCAGTCACCGGACATCGCGCAGGGCGTGGACGCGGACGGATGGGGAGATCAGGGAATCTTCTGGGGGCTGGCAGTGCCAGACGAGGAGACGGAGTATATGCCGCGCGACATCCATCTGGCGCGGAAACTGGGGATGGAGCTATACGAGAGCTGCCGATGCGGAGTCGACATCAAGACGCAAGTCACGGTGGAGAGCAAAAGCGGCGAGGTCAAGGAAGTTGTGGTGGCAGCCCCGGAAGAGGAAGTGGGCTACCTGCACGATGCGGCACAGAGGATATGCGGATGCGGAAACATCCACGTCAACGGGACGGGCAGGTATGTCAGGCACGGGAGCGTGGCCGACTGCGGAGTGACGGGGCGCAAGCTGGCGGTCGACTTTTACGGAGGCAACTCGCCAATCGGAGGCGGCGCACCATGGACAAAGGACGAGGCCGCGGCGCAGCTGGACGCAGTGTCGCGCAGACGCTGGCAGATAG
>OJAR01000410.1_pt1 | contig 14301 bp, 11 predicted proteins | sample 1589431 | NCBI WGS metagenome assembly OJAR01 (sample SAMN03283242) | human gut metagenome | biome: human-associated habitat; material: feces | host: Homo sapiens | place: Peru | collected 2012 | reverse complement strand
GATTTGCCCGCTTTTACAACCTCCCCGAGCTTATCGCCATGTTCAAACAGGTGGCGGACATTCAGACCGCCGATATGCTGAATCTTCCCGTGCCGACGGTCAACTACCATAACGTAGCCATGAAGCCATCCGAGCATCAGAAGGATATGGTCGCCTCCCTTGCGGAGCGCGCTGAACGGGTGCGAAACGGCATGGTAGAACCAACCGTGGATAATATGCTGAAAATCACCAATGACGGCAGAAAGCTCGCCCTTGACCAGCGGTTAACCGATGACCTGCTGCCCGACGACCCTGAAAGCAAGGTCAATCTGTGTCTCGATAACATTCACAGGATATGGGAAAGCAGCAGTGAGCAGAAATCTACGCAGCTCGTGTTTTGCGACCTGTCTACCCCGCATGGAGACGGAAAGTTCAATGTGTACAACGATTTGAAAGCAAAGCTGATTCGCATGGGTGTTCCCGAAGCGGAAATCGCCTTTATCCATGATGCAAAGACCGAAGCACAGAAAGCTGCACTGTTCACGAATGTTCGTGCGGGTAATGTCCGTATCCTACTCGGCTCCACCGCCAAGATGGGCGCTGGCACCAATGTGCAGAAGCGTTTGATTGCAGAGCACCACTTGGACATTCCTTGGCGACCTTCTGACATCGAGCAGCGTGAAGGCAGAATTCTTCGTCAGGGCAACGAGAATAAGCGCGTGGATATCTTTCGGTATGTCACCGAGAACACTTTTGACAGCTATATGTGGCAGACCATTGAGAACAAGCAGAAGTTCATCTCGCAGATCATGACGAGCAAAAGCCCTGTCCGTTCCTGCGAGGATGTGGACGAAACCGCACTTTCTTACGCAGAGATCAAGGCGCTTGCAACGGGCAATCCGCACATCAAGGAAAAGATGGATTTGGAGATTGAAGTATCAAGGCTGAAGCTTGTGAAGGCAAACTACCTCTCTCAGAAATATACCTTGGAGGACAGCCTGCTCAAACACTATCCCGGGGAGATCCGTTTGGCGCACGAACGAATCAAGGGATATGAGGCGGATGTTGCTCTGTATGAGCAGCACAGGAGCGAGGACTTCCCCGGTATGCTGTTGTGCGGTACGCACTACGCCGAGAAAAAGGATGCGGGTACAGCCATCCTTGAAGCCTGCAAAGCCATGACTTCGCCCGAAGCAAAGGAGATCGGAACCTATCGCGGATTCACACTGCTGTTATCCTATGATGTTCTTTCCAAAGTGTTTCGTATGACGCTGCGGGGTGAACTGTCCCACACGGTTGAGCTTGGCAGCGACATTCACGGTAATATTCAGCGTATGGAAAACATGTTCGAAGCGTTTCCCGTTCGGCTTTCCGCCTGTGAAAAGGTGCTGGATACGCTAAAAGAACAGATGGAAAATGCCAAATCGGAGGTGGAAAAACCCTTTGCGCAGGAGCAGGAGCTCTCTGAAAAGACTGCGCGTCTTGCAGAACTCGATGCGCTGCTCAATATTGACAAGCGAGAAAATGATGTGCTGGATGCCGAGCCGGAACATCAGGATGAGCGTACCCAAGCCAAGGAAGAAATTGAGCGATGATTGACAACAGAAAGTATGTAACCAAAGAGGAGATTGAGCAGGCCCGGCAGCTCGATCTCCTTTCCTATTTACAGCGATATCGACCGAATGAACTCGTTAAAGTGACACGGGGCGTTTATTCCCTGCGCTCCCACGACAGCCTGAAAATCTCCAACGGCAAGTGGTACAGATGGTCAAAGGGCGTTGGAGGCATATCCGCGCTTGACTATCTTGTAAAGGTTGAAGATATGCCTTTTGTCGAAGCTGTAAGGCATTTATGCGGATGTACAAAGCACTGGCCATTTCCGAAAACAACGCCGCAACCGAAAGAACCCAAACCATTTGCTCTTCCTAAATGCCATTCCGATAATAAGCGTGTAATCCAATACCTGATGCAGCGCGGCCTCTCTGAGGAAACCATTCAAATGTGCATCGATAAAGGGATTCTGTATGAGGATTATCGGCATAACTGCTGTTTTGTGGGCTTTGACCCGCAGGGCGTCCCCCGTTACGCCATGCTCCGAAGCAGCGACCCCGCCTCCACGTTTTTGCGGGAGGTTGAGGGCAGCGACAAACGGTATTCTTTCAGCCTGCCACCGCAGGAGCGTTCCCATAGGCTGTTCCTGTTTGAGAGCGCTATAGACTGCCTATCTTTTGCGGAATTGCAGCGCATGGGTGGAAATGACTGGAAGATAGACAATTACCTTTCCCTGTCGGGCGTCTACCAACCGAGGAAGGAGCTTTCGAAAACGCCGCTCCCAATCGCACTCGTGCAATTTTTGCAGGATAACCCGCACATCAACCACATTACTCTGTGCCTGGATCATGATGACGCGGGCTTAAGAGCGGCGATGGCGATCAGTGCCTTATTGCCCGAACGCTATACTACGGAGCTGCTGCCGCCGGAGGTCGGCAAGGATTACAATGAGCAGCTCATGGAAACGAGGAACATCACAGCACAAATCAGGACGAGGGGCGCGAAAAGCGCCCTTCACCATTTCAAGGAGGAGAGACAACGATGAAGCCGGCCATATGGGAGTATCGCTCTTTACAGCAAGAAGATATGGAATGACTCATTTCTCGGACAGCAGGATCGGTGCGATGCTCTGCATCGTACTAACGAGCATTGGATAATGCCAGCATTATCCGCTCGTAAGGGGAGGTCCCCTTAAACCCCATCAACAGAAAAGGAGGCTTTATGCTCAAACGAAATATTAAAATAACCTTTCGGCTGAACGCTAAAGAACATCAGCGACTGAAAAAGAACGTCAAGAAAACAGGACTTTCGCAGGAAACATATATTCGCACATTGCTTGCCGGTTATGTGCCAAAGGAGTTGCCGCCGCCCGACTATCACGCCATGATGCGCGAACTGAACGCCATCGGCAACAGTATCAATCAGATCGCCGCCCGTGCAAATGCAACGGGCTTTTTCCTTGCCGAAGAATACGCCATGTACATGCAGGAATTTCGCCGTACCGCGCTTGCGATACAGCGGGCCGTGACGCAGCCGGAGCCGCTCTGATATGGCTACCACCCGAATATGGAAGGTGGACACCCACCTCCCTCGCGTTCTCGAATATGCAAAGGACGAGAGCAAAACCGCAAACCCCTCATGGAGCAAGGATGATTACCAGACCATGCGGGACGTGATGGACTACGCCATGGACGATTTCAAGACCGAGCAGCAGTATTACGTCACCGCTCTCAACTGCAATGCCGACTGTGCCCGGGAACAGATGCAGATGACAAAGCGGCAGTTCGGCAAAACGGACGGTATCCTTGCTTTCCACGGTTATCAGAGCTTTGCCGAAGGCGAGGTGGATGCGGATACGGCGCACAGGATCGGCGTGGAACTTGCAAATGAGCTATGGCCGGATTTTCAAGTGATCGTAGCTACCCATCTTAATACCCATTGCTTTCACAACCATTTTGTCCTCAATTCTGTATCGTTTCTGCATGGCAAAAAATTCAACGCCTGCAAGGAGAGTTATGCGAAAATGCGGGCGACTTCCGACAGGCTGTGCAGGGAACACGGGCTTTCGGTGATCACAGAACATAGAGCGTACTACCCGAAGCACTATGCTGAGTGGGAAGCGGAGCGGAAAGGGCAGCCAACATGGCGCAGCGCGATCCGTGAGGATGTGGATAAGGCGGTCATGGCAAGCATGAGTTTTCAGGCGTTTATCCGTTCCCTGAAGGACATGGGGTATGAAGTCAAAACGGGCGTCAAGCATATCGCGGTGCGTCCGCCGGGCAAGGAACGATTCGTGCGGCTGCGCTCGCTTGGGGATAGCTACACCGAAGAAGCTATAAAGCAGCGCATATTGAAGCAGCGTGCACCAGAACGCCCGCCGAAGCCTGTGCCGCCAAAAATCATGCGGATAAGAGTACAAGGCGACTTTCATCTATCCAAAATCACATGGAGAGGACTTCGCGCACTCTACTACTTCTATTTAAGAAAGCTCCGTGCTGCACAAAAGCAGCCGCAAGGCAAAGCATCGTATTTACTGCGCGAGGACTTGCGGCATTTGGACGAGCTCGATGAGCAATCCCGGTTTCTGTTTAGGCATGGCATCGACACGGCGGAGCAGCTCACCGATTACAGAGCATCGGCAGACGCACAGATCAAAAGCCTGTATTCCGAGCGCAAGACGCTTCATAACGAGCAGCGCCGACATGATGTTCCCGAGGCGCGCATGGTGGAGATCCGCGCGCGAATTGCCGCCATATCCGCGCAGGCAAAACCGCTTCGTCGGAGCATGAAGCTGTGCGACGCCATTATGGAACGTGCTCTTGTGCTTGCCGAAAAGCAGACGCAGATAAAGCAAATGGAAAAGGAGGAAAAAGGTCATGAAAAAAAGCAGATAAAGAATCTCCGTCGCGCTATTGAATAAAGTCTTGCTTTGGAGGAATAATAGAAGTAAAATAGAAGATAATTAGAGCGCCTTTGGAGGGAAATCATGCAGGAGATCATCGAAACATATTTGGAAAAGTATCTTCCGAGAAAGGATATTATCCACCGTTTGCCCGTTTCCCTGCCCATCTCAAAGGTGTGGCCGGAGCTTCAAAAGGCGAGGAAGGATAAATCCGAAAGTCTCCCGCTTCTCTCCATAGACGGCAAACCGTTTTGGTGGGTACTGACGCAAAGCATCTCGTCACAAGCTGATGAGGTTATTTCTCTTGCGCGGCGAGAGATCGTATTTGACCGCCCGGAATACGAAGAAGCGTTTCGGGAAGCGGTTTTAGACGAGGCTGTGTATTCAAGCGTTATAGAAGGCGCATTCACCACCAAGAAGGAAGCGCGGGAGTTTATCCATGAAGGGCGCTCACCGAAGAATAAATCCGAGCAGATGGTGAAGAACAATTTCGAGGCGCTCACCTATGTTCTTGAACACATTGATGAGTCGATCACCGAGCAAACGATATTTGACATATATGCGCTTGTGACCAAGGACACGCTTGAAGCTGACGTGCCGACAAATGCTTACCGCAGCGAAAGCGTATTCGTGCAGTCAAGCCGTGGCGAGATCGTTCATACTGCGCCCGAAGCCGAAAAGGTTTCCGGCATGATGGCGTCGCTGCTTGAATTCATAACCAACAACGAATTGTCGCCGCTCATCAAAGCCTGTATCGCGCATTTCTACTTCGTCTATGTCCACCCCTTCATAGACGGGAACGGAAGAACTGCGCGGGCGCTTTCCTTTATGATGCTGTTGCAGGCGGGCTATGATTTTTTTCGCTATTTCTCCATATCCGGTGTGATCGCTGAGGAACGCGCCAAGTATTATAAGGCCATCAAGGATGTTGAGGACGACGACTTTGACATGACCTATTTCATCGACTATTACACGGGGATGCTCGCCCGTGCGGTAAAAGCCATGGAGGAACGGCTCGTTGACAAGGTCGTGATGGAGCAGACGCTTGATAAGCTGAAAGCAGCCGGCATGAACAGTCGTGTCATAGAGGGCGCGAGGTGGATTCTCACAAGCCCCAATCAATCCATTACCATAAAGGCATGGCAAAAGAAATTCGGCGTGGTGCTGGAAACGGCACGGCAAGACCTCTTTAAGCTGGAGGACGCCGGAATCGTGCACCGCAAGCTGGTAAAACGGCAGTATGTGTTTGAAGTGAAAAAGTAGATAGTAAAGCCCTAATTAGCTCTATTAGCTGATAAGTGCAAATCATCAATGGCTTGAATGGCGACGATAACTTAAGTTGCCATTCATGCTGTTTGTACAATGCGCCGCTATTGCCTTTTTATGATATTTTCCATTTGATTGACGCTCAGGTAGTAGTATAATAAATATATTGTCAAGCAGGACATTAGCAATGCGGATTTCATCGGTAAAGCATGGTAATCATCGGTAAAGCTTTTTGTTTACTAGAGGAGTATGTTGAAAGAGAACCAGCTACCAAGCTGCGGTAGGCTGAAGTGACCGGAGAGGTAAGAGGGCGAGGTGCTGAGTATAGCAATAACACGCAATTCGATAATTAGAAGCTTCGTATCATAATATATAATTTCAAAATTTGGCAATCAACAATAATCTATTCATTAAGGCAAGTCGAACTTTTTTCTATCAGCTTGTCGGTAGCAATTGGGAGTTATACACTCCGAGGAGGGGCCTATGAGAATTGTTTATGTAAAAGTAAATAACTACAGGAATATTGATGGAATTGAAGTAACTTTTAACCCGGAGTGCAATTATATTATCGGCGAAAACAACCTCGGTAAAAGTAACTTTTTATCGCTACTTGCTACGATTTGCAACGGTAAGGGATTTGATGAGGGAGATTTTTTTAACCCTGAAAAGCCTATAGAGGTAGAACTGAATATCAAATTACTTCCAAGCGAATTTGGATTTTTTGGAGACAATTTTTCTCCTGATGAAGCTTCGCTGCTAAAAATCCGATATCTGCAAACAGTTAGGGATGCATATCCTACCATTGTGAGTGCTGACACAAATGAAAGTATCAACCCTCGCCAAATGAGGAAAATCAACTTTTTTAAGTATGATACTACCTCCGTGCCAAGCAAAGAGTTGCGCCTTGACACGCAAAAAGGCACTGGGCTCTTGATTCGCATGATAATTGAGAGGTTCAACAATGGCACAGCCCCCGACTTCCTCAATAATGATCAAGTACATAACTTGATGGAATTCATAAACGGATATCTCGGGAAAATTCGTAGTTTCCGAGACTATTCTATCAAGGCAACCGTTGCGCAAAACCCGACAGAAATGCTCACAAGCCTGTTTTACTTATCAGACGGTGATAGGAAAATCGAAGCCACCGGAAGCGGCGTTCAGTACATAGCGATGGCATCAATTGATATTATTTGTCAAATAATGGAGCTATATAAGGGTAAATCCACTTCGTTTCCCGACCTTCTGTACACCGATTCTTCTGGCAAGAAACTGCTACCACTCGTCTTATCCATCGATGAGCCGGAAGTCCATCTCCACCCATATCTTCAAAGGTCGCTCATTGGCTATTACAAGCGTATACTACGTAACGAAGATGGTGAGTTTGTAGACCTCTTAAAAACTTGTTTTGATATTGATGGCATTGATGGTCAGCTAATCATTGTGACTCATTCGACCGATGCATTAGCTGGGGACTACCGCAACCTAATCCGCTTCTATAAAGACGGTAATAAGACGGCAGTCATAAGTGGTTATGCCCTTCGTCCGATTGCAGGCACGAGCAATGAAGGACGCATCAAATCTGAAAACGAGAAACATCTTATCATGCATTTTCCGGAAATCAAAGAAGCTTTCTATGCTAAGTGTGCCATTTTGATTGAAGGTGAAACGGAATACGGTTGCATCCAAGCTTTCGCTGACAAGATAGGCATATCGCTTGACGATTATGGAATTTGTGTAATTAACGCAAGAGGCGAAGGCTCAATTAAGCCTATTCGCCAGTTGCTCAAGTTTTTTGCAGTGCCAAGTATTGCTATTTACGATGGCGATGTCAAGGCAGGGCATATGGCGACTCCCGACGAGTTTTTCACAACGGAACTATGCTTTGAGATTGAGATCGTGAAAACACTTTATGCTGCAGAGAAAACGGCGATAGTCAGACAAATTGCTCTTGATATGGATGGTCAGGCAGATTCTATTGAATTGGATGTTGACTTCGTTCGTAAGCATTTCAAAAAGATGGCCATTGATATTGCAGGCTACATACCCAAGAAGCTGAGCGATGTGAGCGATGATGATGAAGAAGATTTTTGCCGGATGTTCTCAGCGTGGTTTATGGCGAAGAAGGGAGTCCTCCTTGGCAGGATTATTGGCCAAATAATGCCCCCGGTAAATATCCCCACTTGCTACAGCAATGCCATACAAAAAGCGCGGGAGGTGGCAGTAAGTGTCGACTGCTAATCTTGAAAAAATCAAAGAAAAGATAATTGCCCAACATGAAGGTGACGAGAAACAACTCGAAGTTATTTTTTCAGACAGTCCACGCCTGATAGTTGAAGCCCCTGCGGGATACGGAAAGACAACTACGATGATAAGTCGGATTGCTTACTTGTTTGCCTCTGATCGAATCCCAAACCCCAAGCGAATCCTTGGGCTTACATTTAGTGTGAACGCCACTCTAAAGGTTAAACGAGAAGTTGCTGGAAAATTGCCCTCGTTGCTTGGCTCGCAAAATAGTCCAGTGGCAATCGGGGAAAAGGCCACAGTTACGAACTACCACGGCTTCTGCAAAGGGATATTGAAAAAATATGGATACCTTATTTCGGAAACCTTGCGGAAGGATATTAATCTTTTTCGAGCTCTTGGCGATAGTGATATCGAAAAACAGGCAAGCCTAAAAACGGTATTGACTGCTGCAGAACTTCAGAGTCTCAAAGCCGTAGAAGCTGCCGTTAAAGAGGCTCGTGTTCCTAATGCTGAGACAATCCACGCATATAACGACATTGTCATTAAGAAACTTCTTCCATTAGAGTACATTACCCATAATGCAGTGATCTTGCTTGTATTGGAGGTTTTTGAAAATTACACAGAGGTAAAGAAGTTTTATCAAAACTATTACCCACTCATCGTTGTCGATGAATTTCAGGACACAAATTGTATAGCATGGGCGTTACTCGAATCGGTTATTTCAAATCAGACGCAGTTACTCTTCCTTGGTGACCCACTACAGCGGATATACGGATTCATAGGTGCTCTTTCAGACATTATGTCAAAAGTCACTGATGAATATGGAATGGTTAAAATAGCGCTTTCCAAAAACTATCGTTTCCGAAACAATCCAGAAATGCTAAAGTTAGATAAGAATATTAGAGAAAACGCCGAATCCTGCTTTGCATCAACTTTTGCAGCCGAGGAAGTGGCCAAGCTCCCTGCATTTTGGGGAAGTACACAGCAAGATGAGGCTGGGCAAATTACCACTAAAGTTCAAACTTTAATAAGCGATAAATCCGATAAAATCGCTGTCCTTTTCCGTGGCCGTGGAAAGAACTCAGAAATGGTAGAAGCTGAACTCTTCAATAAGCAAATCCCGTATTTCTATGGGATGTTTACCGATGAAGACACAGATTATATTGAGTTTCACAACAAGTGCCAAGATGTTTTTATTAAGCGGTTTGGCAAGCAAAAGGCCATAAACAAAAGGGCTCTCATTTCTTTTTCTGATAATATAAAGAAGGCATATGCAACTGCAACGGGAAAGACTGTTAACTCGTTGCTCCTCCTGCTTGATGCCCTTGTGGAGAAAGTATCCATTGATTATGCCGATCTTCTGTCAGAAGATAAGTACACCCTCCTTTTGGACGTTTTTGAGAACAGACAGTTAAAGCAAGCAATGGAATATGTAGATTCGCAAGTTATTCTCTCAACTGTACATGGGGCGAAGGGACTTGAGTGGGACTATGTAATTCTTGGAGATGTCGAACGTTGGGTTTTTCCTGGATACTATACCTGTAAAGACTGCGCAAACAAATTCCTCTCACCGAAAAATTGTTGCTGTGTTTTGCCAAATCCGTTGCCAACAGAATTTAAGGATACAGTTTTAGATGAGTTATCAGTCTTTTATGTTGGGATAACTCGCGCAAAGAAACAGGTTTACATTTCGGCAAGTGCTAAACGTCTTGACAATAGTGGTAATGAGAAGCCAAGTGTATTCTCGTGTATGGCTGGAATAACTGGAGTGAAGTTAATACGAGCAGATGGGATATAACGTTAATTTACCCCTCTCACTACAAAAAGGAATGTACAGATTTTCCAAACTTTAGGTGGCTTTTAGGGATTAATGGGCAAAGCATCTATGCTATATACGCTTTGATGTAAATAAGTCGAAAGAATTTTCCGAACACACCGAATACATTTAGAGATCTGATCCTAATAGCGATCCATTACAAAATAAATATTTAGAGATGCTTTGTTTATTACTTACTCAGTGAGTTTCCCATTATGTTTATTATACCCACTCAAGGCGCTTCACCTGAAGCGCCTTTTTATATACCCGAAAATCAAAGAAAAGGAGCTGATAAAGCATGAGCCAGCAAGGAGAAGCGGCAGAACAAATCGTCAATATGGCGACTAACGTGACCGTCAAAGGCGTGGAATGTGCGACCAATCTTGCAGGAAAGGGCGCTCTATCCCTTGCCACCTTCCTTATCGCCGTCTTGAAAGATCAAAAGCGCACCAAAGGCAAGGCGCGCATGAAGGCTTTTAACGGCAAGCCCACCAAAGTATTTGTCATCAAAAACAAGGACATGAAAATCTTTGCCGAGGAAGCCAAGAAATACGGCGTTCTCTATGCTGCCGTGGTGAACAAAAAGCAGCCAGATGGTCTGGTGGACGTGGTGGTAAACGCCAACGACGCTGCGCGGGTAAACCGAATTGCGGACAGGTTTGCACTTTCTACCGTGGATGTAGAGAAGATTCGCGCCGACATCGAGAAATCCCGCGAAGCCAAAGCGAAGCAGAGCGCCGCAAAGGAGCGCACTACGCCGCCCGCCGAAAAGGAGGCGCATACTGTGGACGATAAAACGCTCGATGATATGCTCGGGAAACCCGCCCCGCAGAAAATTGAGCATAAGCAGCCTGCCGACATTACGGAAAAGGTGGCAAACCCTACGAAGGCGAGGACGGAAAAATCGAATCCGTCCGCGCCTTTCTCAAACAGCAAAGAGCGTTTCGACGCGGAGAGTTTTGAGCCGGAGCGCACCCGACCCTCCGTGCGGCAGCAGATTCAAGAAATCAAAGCGGAGCGGCAGACCGAGAAGCAGAAGCAGCCCGCCCGTGATAAAACGCGGCAGACCACGCACAAGCAGCCGCAGAAAAACAAATATAGAGAAAAAGGAAGGTAAATGTAATGGAGAACTTCGACAGTCTGTTTTCAAATCAGCAGCAGTGCAGCGAGCAACCCTTTGATAAAAAACAATGGGCGCAGCAGAAGCAGGAAAAGCGGCAGGAGCTTTACGACACGATTGACGAAATGGCGGACAGGACGCTTTCAGAGCCGGAAATGCTTGCCGCATATATCAAAACGCAGGCGAGGCTTGGCATGACGAGCGTGGCAAACACCTTGCTTATCGCGGCGCAGAAGCCCGAGGCAAGCTATGTGATGAGCTATGACGATTGGACGCAAAAGGGGCGTTCAGTCAAGCGAGGCGAAAACGGCTTTTTCATTCTCGAAGCCAACGGCGAGTACACCCGCGAGGACGGCTCTCTTGCGACCTCGTATGACGCAAAGTGCGTGTTCGACATATCGCAGACTCACGGCAAGCCCATACAGCAAAGAGCCACGCTTTCCATGCCGCTTCGCTCCAAGCTCAAAGCCCTTATGACCGATGCACCCGTTCCCATCAAGTCGTCTGAAAACGTGACCGAGAGCATCGGCGCGCTGTATTCGCAGGAAGACAACACCATATATGTTGCCCGGACGAGCGATTGGAACAAGCTGTTCTTTGTGGTGGCGCGGGAGCTTGCTCGCGAAGAGCAGGGCGATAACACCTTTATCTGCGATTGTACCGCCAATATCGTATGTGAACGCTTCGGTGTTCCCTCTGTGCCGTGCGATCAAATCCCCGACGAACTTTCCGCGCTCGATGTACGGGAGAAGCGCAGCGTACTCGGCATCGTCCGCGAAGCCGCCTGGGATATAAACGAGCGCGTAGACCGCAATCTGTATACCGAGCGTCAGCAAACGCGCAATCAGCCGGAAAGGTAGGTCGTTATGGAAGAAAAACGTGTGATAGAAGTGGACGATTACCAGCATGGGCTTATCATCAATTTCTTGAATGATAAGCGCAACGAGCTTGTGGAACTGGGACGCGACACCGAGTTTGTAGATGAAACGCTCATAGAGGTGATGGACGCGCCAACAAAGAAGCAGCGGAAAAAATATAGAGAAATGGAGAGATAACGCTATGATCTATTGCATTGAATCGCTTGGGAAAGCGACAAAAAACACGGAGAGTTCGGACGATGAAAAAACCGAACGAAGATAAACTCACGGAGTATATTCTCGCGGGGCTTGGCGTAATACCCATAGTGTGGGCGGCCTTGATGGTCGCCCCTTTCTTGTCTGAGGGGCTTGCCGGCATTGTAGAGGGTTTTACGTCCGGCATGCGCAATCCCGTGAAGGTAACATGGTGCGCCGATTCTCTTAAAGCTATCTGTATCTTCCTCGTTATCTACGGAATGAGCCTCGGCGTGTATTATTCTACCCGCCGCAACTACCGCAAAGGTGAGGAGCACGGCAGTGCAAAATGGGGCAATGCAAGGCAAATATGCAAGAAGTATGCCGAAAAGGACAACGGCCAGAATCTTATCCTCACCCAAAATGTGCGCATAGGGCTTGACGGCAGAAAGCACCGGCGCAATCTGAATGTTCTCGTGGTAGGCGGCAGCGGCGCGGGCAAGACCCGCTTTTACGCGAAGCCGAATGTTATGCAGGCGCACACCTCGTATGTGGTTTTAGATCCGAAGGGAGAAATCCTGCGCGACACGGGCTACCTGCTCGAACAGCAGGGATATGACATTAAGGTTCTTGACCTGATCAACACTTCGCGCAGTCACGGCTTTAATCCCTTTGTGTATTTGCGCGACGATAAGGACGTACTGCGTCTGGTCAGCAATCTTATACGCAATACCACGCCCAAAGGTGCGCAGAGCAACGACCCTTTCTGGGAACGTGCAGAAACGGCGCTGCTTGAGGCGCTTATTCTCTACCTTGTGAACGAAGCGCCGCCGGAGGAACAGAACTTTCCCATGGTCATGGAGATGATCAACGCCGCAGAAGTAAAGGAAGAAGATGAAGAATACGCTTCCGTTCTCGACGAGCTGTTTGAACGTCTCGCCATGCGCGACCCGGAACACCTTGCCGTCAAACAATACCATATTTTCAAATTGGCGGCGGGCAAGACTGCAAAATCCATTCTTATTTCCCTTGGCGTCCGGCTGGAGAAATTCAACCTACCGCAGATCGCGTCCATAGTCAGCCATGACGAGCTTGATATTCCCTCACTCGGAGAGCGAAAGACGGCGCTGTTCGCCATTATTCCCGACAACGACAGCAGCCTGAACTTCATCATCGGCATGATGTATTCTTCCGTTTTTCAGGAGCTTTACTATATTGCCGATCATGTGCATGGGGGCAGGCTTCCCACGCACGTTCATTGTGTGATGGATGAATTTGCCAACGTCGCCCTTCCCGATGAATTTGATAAGCTCCTTGCAACCATGCGCTCAAGGGAAATATCCGTGAGCATCATCATACAGAACATCGCGCAGCTGAAAGCATTGTTTGAGAAACAATGGGAGTCTATCATCGGCAATTGCGATGAGTTTCTCTACCTTGGAGGCAATGAAACAGGAACCCATAAGCTGATTTCCGAATCCTATCTGGGCAAGGCGACAATCGACACCAACACCTATGGCAAAAGCTCCGGCAGGAGCGGAAATTATTCTACCAACTACCAGATTTCCGGGCGCGAGCTATACACCGCTGACGAGGTGCGTATGCTGGACAACCGCTACGCCCTGCTGTTCATTCGCGGAGAGCGTCCCATACAGGATGAAAAGTACGATATTCTGCGCCACCCCAACATCAAACTGACCACAGACGGCGGTATGCGGCCCTATCTGCATGGACAAGCGCCCAAAGCGCTTGAGCTTTCCGATGTGCTTCTCTTTGGCGAATATGCCGACTATGAGGTGCTGTCTGAGGATGAGATATACCAACTCTATCAAAAAGAATCGGAGGAACAGGAAAATGTCTAAGAAAATGAAACGAATTTTTATTGCGTTCTGCACCATTGCGTTGGTGTTTTCCACTGTTACGACTGCCTTTGCCACTGACGATCCGCTGCAAGTGGTCAACAATCTGTCCGAGTTCATCTTCGGGCTGATTCGTGCCATAGGCATGATCCTGCTGGCATTCGGCATAGTCCAAGTGGGCTTGTCGCTCAAAAGCCATGACCCAAGCCAACGCGCCAATGGATTTCTTACGCTTGCAGGCGGTATCATCATCACCTTCGCCAAGGAAATCTTGAGCCTTATCACGGGCTGATGGAGGTGCGTCATGAATCCTATTACAGAGCCAATGCACATACACTCGCTTGATGGCGCTCTTGCGGAGGCGACCATCTTGGAAAAGGTGGGCGACAACAAATACATTGCCGAATACAACGGCGTGAAATGTAGCGCGATCTACAATCCTTTCGTGAACAGATACTACGTTGACGATAAATACGGCGTGATAAAGGACAAAACGCCGCACAGAGATG
>OJAR01000409.1_pt1 | contig 14310 bp, 12 predicted proteins | sample 1589431 | NCBI WGS metagenome assembly OJAR01 (sample SAMN03283242) | human gut metagenome | biome: human-associated habitat; material: feces | host: Homo sapiens | place: Peru | collected 2012 | reverse complement strand
ATGCGAAGCATTCCACATTGCTCCAAGGCTGTTTTTTATGTTTTTGTTTTTGATTTCATTCACGATTCGGCTACAATGCATAATATATACCCAGGATTTTTCCACTGAGGTGAAAATTTGGGGGGAAATGGAAGAGGCTGTGTCGGGGGATTGACACAGCCTCTTATGGATTTTTTTCAATGGAGGTGGAAATGTTTTAGTCGAGGTCGAACACGTAGTTGAGGAAGTCGTGCATGGGCTGGAGGCGACGGAGGTCGTCTGCCACCTTTGCCACCCAGTCGTCGCAGTCGAAATACGCTTCGTCGAGGTCGGCTATCATGATGTATTCCTTCATCTTCAGGTATTCAGCCATGGGATTTGATGCGTCGTATTCCTTCGGCATCTTCTTCAGCGTGTCGCAGTCCCAGTGGAAGAAATCGCTGATAGCGGGATTTTTGACGATTTTCAAAAACTCGTCGCCCTCGGCATCAATCAGGCTTCGCAACTCGTTGAGCACAGGTCGCTCTGGCCACCAGATGCCACCGCCAATCATCAGTTTGCCGGGTTGGAAATGCACATAGTTGCACGAAATTTTAGTGTGCCTGCCACCTTTTCCAATCACGGCTGAAAAATAGTTTTTGTAGGGGCTTTTGTCTTTTCGGAAGCGAATGTCGCGGTAGATGCGATACACGCTGCTCTTGATGTCGAGCCCCCGACACCCCTCATCATACTCACTCACGAGCATGATGAGGCGTTCGATATCGGCTTCCCACGCTTGACGGATCACATCGTATTCAGCTTTGTGCTCCTTAAACCAAGTGCGGTCGTTGTTCATTTCCAGGCGGCGCAGAAACGCCGTCACATCGCTTATTTTGCAATGCGTTTTCATTAGTTGGCTTGCTGAATGAGGTTGATGACGGTGGTGACATCGCTCACGTCGATTTTACTGTCGCCATTGATGTCGTAGGTGTATTCTGCTTTGTCTTCAGTGCCGAGCAGGCGGTTGACAAGTGCAGTAACATCACTTGCGTTTAATTCGCCATCGCCATTCACATCGCCCACGGTGCCACCGCCGAGAAGTTTCACTGATTTTGCTTCGCTCCATTTACATTCGGTGTCGTCGAGGTAAAGTGCCTTCACCTTGTAGTTGTAGTTAGCGCCAGGGGTGAGGTTCTTCACTGTGTAAAGGGTGTCGGTAATGGCGGTGATAGTGCGGGTGTCGGCATCGCCAGTTTCGGCGGCAGCCATCATGTCGGCAGCGTTGCCAGAGTAGATTTGCACAGTTTTCAGCATCACGCGTTTTCTGTTTGCGATGCTTTCAATCTTGATGCGAGAATTGCTTGCTCCGCCATCGAGAACCATCACATATTCCTTGTCGGTTTCGCTATCGAGAATCACATCGCTGGTGCTTTTAGTAGCGCCTACGCTGTCGAGAACCGACACACGCATGGTCACGTTATCGTCGGTGCTCCAAGGTTTAGCGGTGATTTTCACTGTGGTAGTGCCTTGGTTGTCGGTCACGTTTACCTTAGGACTGATTACATGGCCCTTAGCCTTCGCAGTGCCAAGACGGAAGTAGCCAGTGTCTTGGAAGGTGCCAGTGCTGCTTGGAGTCCAACCGGTAGGAAGACCGCTGGTGAAGTCGCTCTCGTTCAGTAAAGTGGCAGGTTGCACCTTGTCGGCGTTATACACATAGAGCGTGTAGCTTTTAGCGTTTTTGCCGGCAGTCCAGTGAGCGGTGAAAGAATTGGTGGTCACATCTGTAGCCTCGGTGAGCACAGGAGATGTTTTTTGCATAGCCTCTTTCATGAACCAGAAGCTCACCTTGCCGTTGGTTTCGGTGATTTCGGTGATAGGCTTGCTCATGTAGGTGCCAGTGTTCACCTTAGCGGCAGGGCTCGACTTGTCGGTGAGCTGGTTGTTGCCTTTGTATGGATAAAGGTCGCCCTTCATGTCGGTTTCGCTTGCCGCACCACCGCTCATCAGCAGTTTGCCATCGGCAGGAATGATGGTCATGCGTTGCAAGTCGTAGTTGTTCACCGAGTTGCTGTCCCATGCCACTTGGTTGAAGGTGACGTGAGTCACTTGCAAGCCGTGGCTTGGCAAATGTGCGTCCCAACCAGTCAACTGGCGGTTTTCAAGCACATAGTATTCGTTTTTGTCCTTGTCGTTCACCACCTTGTAAGCCACAGCGTCGGCGTTGGTGATTGGGTCAAGCGAGTATTGGGTGTTAGGTTCTGGAGTGCTGATTTTCATCCAGCCCATAAATTCCTTTTCGTAAGCGGTGTAGCCGCAAGGGGTGTCGCCGTCGTCGTTGTAGCAACCACCGTCGAGCAAGCTCCAGTTGCCCATACCGAAGTATGCGCCAGTGTATTCAGTGTCGTAGAAGTCGGGCAAACCGAGGCAGTGTGAAAACTCGTGGCAGAAAGTACCGATACCGTCGAGCTGGGTGCCGCTGTCTCTTGAACCACGGGTTTCGTTAAACACGGCAAACTTGTCGATCCCCACGCCATCGAGGGTGAGTTTGCCAGGACCGTCGCCATAGATTTTAGCATCGCTCAACTGCCATTGGCAAGGCCAAACAGCATTAGGCACGATGCCATAGGCTTGTGCTTCGCCCACACCAGCATATACCACAATCACCACGTCGCACTCGCCGTCGCCGTCGTTGTCGTAGTCCTTCCAGTTGATGCCTTCCTTTTCAGCCAGTTGGCAAGCCTCACCCACCATCTTGGCCACACCCTTGTCGTTGCCGTTGTAGTCGTTGCCGCCGTAGGTGGCGCGGTTGCTTGAGAGGGTGTAGATACCGTAGAGGTCGAATTGAGGAGAGAATTTGCCTCTCGACTGGTCGACGAAATATTGCTTCGCACTTTTGGCACTTTTTGAATAGATGTTTTCGAAATCCTCCTTGGTGTTGCTCATCTTCTTGTCGGTGTATTGCACGAGCAGGATAGGAATTTTTGGGCTGCCAGTGCAAGGCACTTGTGGACTTTTTTGAACAGCGGCTCTTTTTCTTGCTTTACTCGGAGTGGCGCTTATTGATAAAGCCTCGGCTTGTGAGACAATCCAACTTGCTTCCGATGCGGAGCGGTCGGTGGCGTTGTGGGCGAGTCGGTCAGAAATGCCCGCAGGTGTGCGATAATAGAAATCGCCATTTTCGGCTTGCGCCACGGTGATGCCGTCGGTGGTCACGAAACTGTGGCGAAACTCATCGCCTACCATACTAACTTGGATTTTGGTGCCATCACTTTGGGTAAATGTGAGAGGCTTTCCTGGTTTGGCCGGTACAGCATACATGCTACCGAAAGCCAAGATTGAAGCACAAAGTGCTAATAACGTCTTTCTCATTTTTTAATATTACAGTGGTTTTTATTTTTTTAGTTATGTAACAATTTACAAAGATAATTCAAAAAATTGATTACCACAAAACAGCAAAAAAAATGTTCATTTTCATTTTTATATAATATTGTGTTCTGTTTCATCGTGCCTGAATCCATTCAATAGCCAAAAACGGCTGTTTAGTCTATGAAAATGGGGTGGTGGTAGGTTTTGTTTGTGCCTTGGTGCAGGGGTGTGTAAATTTGTGGCGTAAAATAAGGCAATATGCGCGTGAAAATTCGCCAGGCATAATAATCATGGTGAAAATCGGAAAAATAGTGGTTAAAACCGTGAAAACTTTTTTAGTTTTGAAAGTTTTCTGCTAATTTTGTAACCATAATTTTTAAGTAGTATATTGTTTTAGGTTTGAGGCACCGATAAGTAGTTGATATTATCGTGGTTAGCTTCAATGAATTAGAGAGAAAGAGATAAGGTTTTATTATGGATTTAAAACAACGCATTTTACAGGAAACTTCTCAGTTGCTATTCACCGTAGGAATTGCATCAATGACTATGGATATGGTGGCTCGCAGTTGCGGTATTTCCAAACGCACGCTTTATGAGCAGTTTCCCGACAAAAAGTCGCTTGTGAAAGAATGTCTGAAAGTCGACTACAAAAACAGCACAGCTGACTTTGAAGCAATTTTTGCGAATGCAAGCAACTGCTTCGAGGCGTTGTTCGGCACATTCAACTATATGCGTAAGCGAATGGTGAAGATGCCAGTCACCTTCCACGACGACCTCAAGCGCATTTACCCCGACCTGTATGTCTCTTTGCACAAGAGGTGCGACCACAAGCGCGTGACGGAACTTGCGCAGGTGCTCTGCTGTGCGCAGGAGGAAGGACTTGTAGAGACCTCCATCAACACGAAAGTGGCGGCGTTTCTGTTTTATGTGTCGATGAAGACACTTCACAACAATAAGCAGATAGCCGAATACGGCATCACCCAAATCGACCTGCTCGACGGCGCGTTTATCAATTTCCTGCGAGGCGTGGCATCGGCAAAGGGATTGGAATTGATTAAAGAGTATCAAACTAAGAATAATAAATAACAAAACATAGAGAAAAGAAGATGAACAAGAAGAAAACCCTTTTCGTGGCAGCCTTGATGATAGGCGCAGCCACATTTTTGGGAAAAGCGCAAGCAGCATTGAATCTCTCGCTCGACGACTGCATTCGCATTGCGCTCAACGAAAATCCAACGGTGAAAATCGACAGCATGGAACTCGTGCGCGTGGATTATTCAAAGCGTGAGGCTTGGGGACAACTTCTGCCAGAAGTGAGTTTTGCAGGTCAGTACAGCCGCACTTTGATGAAGCAGACCATGTATATGGACACAGGTCAAGGCGTGGCAGCCATTAAAATGGGCCGTGACAACACCTACACAGCCGCCCTTTCTGCCAGCATTCCAATTTATGTGCCACAGGTGTGGAAGTCGATTAAATTGAGCGACACTCAGATTCTTCAAAACCTTGAAACAGCGCGTGCATCAAAACTCTCGCTCGTGAATCAAGTGAAGAACGCCTATTATGCTCTGCTCCTCGCCGAAGATTCAAGAAAGGTGCTTCTTGCCAACTATGAAACATCGAAGGTGAACGCCGAAGTGTTTACCAAAAAGCATGAAATCGGTGTGGCTTCAGAGTATGATATGCTCCGTGCAAATGTGGCAGTCACCAACCTTGAACCATCAATCATCGATGCAGAAAACTCTATCAACAAACTGAAATTGCAGTTGAAATTGCTCATGGCTATGGATGCTAACGTGGATTTCAGCACATCGGAATCGCTTGAGGGCTTCAAAACCGCCATGTATGGCCGCGCTATGACCATGGACACCTCATTGGTGAACAACACCAGCGTGAAGCAACTCGACTTGCAGACCGACTTGCTTCGTCAGACCCTCGACGTGCAGAAAGCATCATGGCTTCCAACCATCGCTGCCACCGCCAACTTGGGCTATTCTTCAATGACCAACGGCAACCCATTGGCCAACTTCCAATGGTCGGGCTCTTCATCGGTAGGCTTGTCGGTGTCAATTCCACTGTTCCAGGGTGGGAAGCGCTACTACAAGCAAAAACAAGCCGAAATCGCTGTGCGCGAAATGAAGTGGCAACGCGAAAACCTCACCCGATCACTCAATGTTCAGGTGCAGAACGAACTCGACAACATCACCAAGAGCCTGAAGCAAGTGGACGCCAACACCAAAGGCGTGCAGCAGGCTGAAAAGGCACACGACATTATGCAAGAGTCGTTCAAGATTGGTTCTGGCACATTCCTCCAGCTCCGCGACACCGAAGACGCACTGATGTCGGCTCGCTTGAGTTACTACCAGTCAATCTACAACTACCTGGTGGCTGAAAGCGACCTCGAATTCGTGCTCGGTAATGCACCAATCTACAAATACACAAGTACAAAATAAAAAAACAGATATAACTTATGAAAAAGTCATTTAATTATTTGATGGTATTTGCCATTGCGGCTTCTATGCTCGCATCTTGCTCTAAGAAAGATGAAAGCAACTCTTCGGCACAGGCTGAGAAAGAAGACCTGCCATTGGTGGAAGTGGAAACTGCCAACAACGAGACTGTGGACCAAACCAGTGAATACACTGCCACCGTTGAGGCTTACAAGACAAACAACATCATGTCGAACTCTGGCGCACGCATCAAGCGTATGCTCGTGGATGTGGGTAGCCATGTGTCGGCAGGACAGCGCGTGGTGATTCTCGACGATGTGAATGTGGCTACACAGCACGCAGCCATCGACCAGCAGCGCATTCAACTTGCCAACGCTAAGCGTGACCTCGAACGCGCTAAGCAACTCGTGAAAGTGGGTGGTGGCACACAACAGAATGTGGACCAACTCCAAGCCGCTTACGATTCACAAGTGCGCGCTATCCAAAGCAGCAGCCGCTCATTGAGAACAATGAGCGAAAACACTGTGCTCACCAGCCCTATCAGTGGTGTGGTGACCGAGCGCAACTATCAAGCAGGCGACCTTCCATCAGGACTGCCAATTCTCGTGATCGAGCAGCAAAACCCGCTTAAAGTGGTGGTGGCTGTGAACGAAACCGAAATGGCAAGCGTGAAAAATGGTATGCCTGTGACTGTGGCTTTCGACACTTACCCAGGTGAGACCTTCAACGGCCGTGTGAGCCTCATTCACCCAAGCGTGGATGTGAACACCCGCACATTCCAAGTGGAAGTGACTATCGAAAACCGTGCCAACAAAGTGCACAGCGGTATGTTTGCACGCGTTACATTCAACTTTGGTCGCAACACTGGTGTGGTGATTAGCGACTTGGCAGTGCAGAAGCAAATTGGCTCTGGCGTTCGCTACGTTTACACCCTCGAAAGCAACGGCACCGTGAAGTATCGTGAAGTGGAAGTGGGTCGCCGCATCGGCAACCGCTACGAAATCAAATCAGGTATTACCGCAGGTATGCGTGTAGTGACCAAGGGGCAGGCTCGTCTTACCAACGGCACCAAGGTGCAGCTTGCCAAATAAAAGCAGTAACACTCTTCAATTACAACAAGAATTTAACACGAAACATTTATGAGTTTATATTCAAGTGCAGTTAAGAAACCGGTAACCACAATCCTCGTGTTTGTGGCTGTGGTGATTATCGGTTTGTTCTCACTGCTAAAACTTCCTATCGACCTTTATCCTGACATCGATACGAATACCATCATGGTAATGACCACGTATTCAGGTGCAAGTTCGCAAGATATTGAGCAAAATGTGACCCGCCCTCTTGAAAACACACTCAACTCGGTGGAGCACTTGAAACATATCACCAGTAACTCAAAGGAGAACATTTCTATCATCACCCTCGAATTTGAGTATGGCTATGATATTGATGTGCTGACCAACAGCGTGCGCGACAAACTCGACATGGTGTCGAGTATGCTGCCAGATGATGCCGAAACGCCTATCATCTTCAAGTTCAGCACCGACATGATTCCTATCGTGCTGCTTTCGGCACAGGCTAATGAAAGTTTGCCTGGATTGTATAAGATTCTTGACGAAAACGTGGCAAACACCCTCGCTCGTGTCGATGGTGTGGGTACCGTGTCAATTTCAGGTGCGCCAAAGCGCGAAATCCACATCTATCTCGACCCAGCCCGTCTGGAAGCCTACGACCTCACAGCTGAATCTGTAATTCAACTCGTGGCAGCCGAGAACAAGAATGTGCCTGGTGGTACGTTTGATATGGGTTCCGACACCTACTCACTGCGTGTTCAAGGTGAGTTTAAGGACCCAACAGAAATGCGCGACCTTGTGGTTGGCTCGAAAGATGGCGCTGTGGTGCGATTGAGCGATGTGGCTCGTATCGACGACTCTGTGGAAGAACGTGCCCAAGAAACCTACAACAATGGCCAGCGCGGTGCAATGATTATTGTGCAGAAGCAAAGTGGCGCCAACTCTGTGGAAATCTCCAACAAGATTAAGAAAATCTTGCCCGATATACAGAAGAAACTTCCTTCTGATGTGAAGCTCGACTACATTGTGGACACCAGCGACAACATTCGCAACACCATCAACTCACTTGTTGAGACTGTGGAATACGCGTTGCTCTTCGTGGTGATTGTGGTGTTCTTCTTCCTCGGACGCTGGCGCGCTACCGTGATTATTGCGCTCACCATCCCTATTTCGTTGATTGCCTCATTCATCTACTTGCTTGCCACCGGCAACACGCTCAACATCGTGTCGCTCTCCGCATTGTCAATTTCTATCGGTATGGTGGTGGACGATGCCATTGTGGTGCTTGAAAACGTGACCACGCACATTGAGCGTGGCTCCGACCCGAAACAGGCTGCTGTGCACGGCACCAATGAAGTGGCAATTTCAGTAGTAGCTTCTACTCTCACCTTGATTGCGGTGTTCTTCCCATTGACACTCGTAACTGGTATGACCGGTGTGCTCTTCCGTCAGTTGGGTTGGATGGTGACCATTATGATGGTGATTTCTACTGCTGCAGCACTTTCGCTCACCCCAATGCTTTGTAGCCAATTGCTCCGTCTGCAACCAGTGAAGGGTAAACTCTTCACCAAGTTCTACGGACCGATTGAACGCTTCCTCGATAAACTCGACGATGGATTCTATCACTTGCTTGGCTTGGTGGTGAAGCACCGTTGGATTACCACAGTGGGTGCGCTGCTCATTTTCTTCGGCTCAATGCAGCTCACCAAGTTCATCGGTTCGGAATTCTTCCCAACCAGCGATAACAGCCGTTTGGGTATCACACTCGAATTGCCTGTAGGCTCCCGTGTGGAAATCGCCAAAGATTTGACCGAGCGCATCTACAAGGACTGGACCAAGAAATATCCTGAAATCGATAAGTTCAACTACACTGTAGGTCAGGCAAGCACCGACAATACTTGGGCTTCTATGCAGAGCAACGGTTCGCACATTATTTCAATGAACATCACATTGAAGCCTATCAAGGAGCGTACTAAGAGCCTTACCGAAGTGGCAGCACTCATGCGTGAAGACTTGAAGAAGTATCCAGAACTTGATAAGTATCAGGTGAATGTGGGTGGTAGCCGTGGTGGCAGCATGAGCGGTCAGTCAACCATCAACTATGAAATCTATGGCTACGACTTGGAAAAAACCGATAGCGTGGCTCAGCGATTGAAGCGAATTCTTTCAAGCGTGAAGGGTACTGCCGATATTCGTATCAGCCGTGACAACTATCAGCCAGAATATCAAGTTGACTTCGACCGTCAAAAGCTCGCAATCTATGGCTTGAACCTCACCACAGCGGCAAATGCCTTGCGTAACCGCATCAATGGTTCTACTGCATCATACTTCCGTGAAGATGGTGATGAATACGACATCAAGGTGATGTACGACCCCGAACACCGCCAGTCGATTGAAGACATCGAAAACATTCTGCTCTTCAATGCCCAAGGCAAGGGCGTTCGCCTGAAAGAAGTGGGTACTGTGGTCGAACGCTTCAACCCACCAACCATCGAGCGTAAGGACCGTGAGCGTATTATCACCGTTTCTACCGTGGTGCAAGACCGTCCAATGAGTGACATTATTGCCGATGCCCAACCACTGATTGACAAGATGGAGGTGCCATCGGGCGTAAGTATCAACTTGAGTGGTTCGTATGAAGACCAGCAGGATTCATTCCGCGACTTGGCTATGCTCGCAGTGCTCATCATCATCCTTGTGTACATTGTGATGGCATCGCAGTTCGAGTCGTTCACTTATCCAGGTATCATCATGACCTCAATTATGTTTGCATTCTCAGGTGTGGTACTGATTCTGTGGATTACAGGCACCAACCTCAATGTGATGTCAATGATTGGTGGTATTATGCTGATTGGTATTGTGGTGAAGAACGGTATCGTGCTCATCGACTACATTACCCTGAACCGTGAGCGTGGTATGAGTATCACCAAATCAGTGCTCCACGCCGGTAAGAGCCGTATGCGTCCTGTGCTGATGACCTCACTCACCACTATCCTCGGTATGGTGCCAATGGCAGTGGGTACGGGTGAAGGTGCAGAAATGTGGCGACCAATGGGTGTTGCCGTGATTGGTGGTTTGACCTTCTCAACCATTCTTACTCTGCTCTTCGTGCCTACACTCTACACAATCTTCGCCTTCAATGGTGTGCGCCGTCAGCGTCGCAAACTCCACAAGGCGTTGGAAATGTCGAACTCTAAAAATCAAGAATAATAATGAAAGCAATATTTATAGCATTCGACCAAGCCTACTATGAGCGCATCGTAGAAAACCTCAACAAAATGGGGTGCCGAGGCTTCACTGCTTGGGAACAGGTGTTCGGCCGTGGTAGCAAGACTGGCGAGCCACACTACGGCTCACACGCATGGCCATCAATGTGCTCCGCAATGATGGTGATGGTGGAAGACGACCGTGTTGACCGCGTGCTCGACTACCTGCGCGAGCAAGACCGCCTCACACCAAAACTCGGTCTTCGCGCCTTCGTGTGGGAAATCACCCAATTCATCTAAAAACAGCGAATAAATCCCAATAACCCCCATATCCAGAGAGGAGAGCCCCGCAGGCTCTCCTCTCCTTTTATTTCCACCCGCCCCTCAAAATATGCTTATTACATATTGGGATTTTTATATAAAATAGGGCGTGAATGGAGTTAAATGGATTAAATTGGTGTTTCTTTCCCATTCAAAGCCTCTATCCTATTCTTAATGGCAAATTCTGTGGGATTTGTTATTTACGATGTTCTCTGTTTATGACTAAAACCTATAAAATATTTAATTGAAACTCTGAAAAACTAATAGTTTAGAATTTCTTAAACTTAAAGTGCGAGTTGTATAATTTGTATTGGAGTTCCCTCACTAATATTTATTATTATATCATAGGTATTTGTGAAATTTCCGCGATACAGATGCTTTCCATCCCAGGATTACATCAGAAGTGTTGGAAAATCTGTCACTATAGATTTGATCAGTCCTATACATATTATTTTAATTTGTTTAGATTAAAAATGTTCGTTGCGTTAATGTGAGTGACGATTTCAAATTGCCTTGGACTACAAACCGTACGGAATGAGTTTAATTTTTTTGTGTAGTAATCTGAAAGATTGATGTTATGATAGAAGTGCTTTGGCATGCACATGTCTGTTCCCCAAAGCAACTTTTCCGATAGTCCCTTATCGACAAACTCTTTCATATAAGGAACTGGCATGAATGCACTATCTGCATAAACGTTTGAGTATTGAGACACTAACCTCATTGTTGATTCTTGTGGTCTTCCGTGTGCAAGAATGAAAGTGATATCAGGATTGAGAGTTACCAAAGATTCGTATTTGCTAGCCATACAACATGTTTCATTTCCTGTGTGTATAAGCAATGGAAGATGCAATTCTCGAGCAATGTCGATAACTTCTGCAAACTGACTGCCCATAGGTGACCAATCATTTTGATGAAGGAATGGGTGGACTTTTATACACCTCCATTTGATATTTGATTCAAGAAACCATGCTATGTTTCCTTTTAAGCCTTCTGGCGTAATCCACATTACGGGAAGAACCTTTTCTCCATCAAGTTGAATCAACTCGTGTAACTCGCAAAGCACTTTCATATAGTTTTCCTCGCATATTGTAGTAGAAGAAATTGCGTAAAAATCCACTCCCACATCTGTCATCAACTGACTGATGACAGATGGAGAATAATATTCGTCACAAAATTGACCTACATGGATATGGGTGTCAATCAGCATCCGTAAAAGCAATTATGGATTAAAGATGCTACATCATTTAGGTTTTCATTTGGGTTGCGATAGTCATCTACTAACTTGTCGGTAAATTTGACTTTATTTCGAAAGTGTCCATCAATCAGTACAGGGGAAATCTCAAAGACATGAAAGAATTCCTCGGTATGATATTTTTTTATTGTTATATTCTGTTTAAGACAATTCTGAAATATGCGTAGAACGTTTTCTGCTTCACTTTGACTATATTTCATAATAAACCTTTTTCTTTGTATTCTTCTACGAGTTTTTTGTTTAAATGAGCCACGTCACAGAAATGATGATTAATAGCAAACATGTCACCACCACTTTCATTATAGTTTCGAACAAGGCATCTTGCGCAATAATCATGTGCGTCGCATTTGATACATTGAGGAAATGAGGCTTGGGTTATTTTTCGTAGTTGCTCTATTTTCTCGCTGTTTTCCCATATTTCCTTCAGTGAATTTTTATAAACATTGCCAAGCACATAATCTTGCCATCCAGCGCAAGGATAAACATCGCCGTTTGCCGTTATGCAACAGTTGTCATAACCAACTCCGCACACTGGTTGGTGCAAATAGCGTTGATAGTCAAATTCTATCTCGCTTGACACAGGTCTTTGAGTAAGAGTTTCCTCTCTGTATGCTACATCGTGTTCTATGATGTCTCTTAACAACTCTTCCGTTTCTTCAATTGATAATCTGTTGGCGAGATTGTCTGTATCCAAGTCAGAACGAGCCATCATGATGTAATCCGTTTGAGCTTTGATTTTGAGGGATTTTGCATAATCTAAAACCTCATTATACCCATGGCGGTTTGCCTTCATTATTGGGCAACTGATTTGTACTGGAATATCCGCTGCAACCAAACGCTCTATTGCTTTTTTTGTCTTTTCAAAAGAACCTTTAACGGTAGTGATGAAATCATGTATTTGTGGATTCATAGAATATAACGAAACCTGTATGATAGACAAGTTCAGTTTTTTTAATGGTTCAATGTGCTCTTCTTTAAGAGAAATCAAATTTGATAAAATAGAAATAACCAAATCTTTTTCCCTACAATATTGTGCGATTTCAAGTAGGTTTTTGTGGAGAAAAGCTTCTCCACCTGACAACGTAACATGAATTCCGCCCATAGCTGCGAATTCATCGATTATACTTTTCACTTTAGGCAATGGCATATCGAACCCGTGATTTTTCTTTTCATTGGGTATATAACAATGTATGCACCTTTCATTGCATCTACTAGAAAGTTCGAATTGCAAAGCGGATATCAAAGGGCGTCCTTGAACTTCTTCCAAGAAAAAATCTTGTGTGTTTTCACTGATTGTTTCGCATGCATCTTGGGTGTAATCTTCTGTTAGAGTCTTTGGATTATCCATCTTGTAGGAAAAATCTTCATCCTTAGAATTGAGTTCTTCTTCTGTTTCACCCATTACTATAAACTTGTCGGATGCTAAACTTTGGCAGAATTCTAAAAAGTCCTTTCGCAAAATATTTATATCAGCATCTTCGTATAGGCACATCAGATTATTTACTATATCCTCAGTTTCTTTAGGAATGCGTGATATTTCTTTCAACCAATCTGCTCCTGATTCATTATATACTCTATCATGTCTTGTCAGTTGGTTTGTTATGTATCCGTAGTGTTCTGTTGTTCGAATAAAGCTATTTTTAGATTGGCGTATTAACATATATTAGAAGTTTATAATTAAATTAATAAATTGTCGCTATTCAATGCCGATAGACATTGAATAGCGACTTAACTTAAGATGTCATTACCTTGAACGCTCGCATTTCTTGCATTCCCACTCACTACGAGTTTGGTCAACTGGACATCCTGCTGCATATGAACCTGTAGGCAGGTTCTTTGCAATCATCTGAGCTTTTACATACTTTTTCATATTGTATATAAATTAATTTGTTAATGTCTACTCCCTTTCTAGCGTTTCGACTTCCTCTATTATTTGATTGTTTTTTATGCAATTAATTTGGAATCCCATACAAACCTTTTATGTATTTCCATCCTCGTGACTAAGGTCTTGTTTTAAGTTAGGTGATATGATTATTATATAATAGTAATAGTAAAATTTGATTCAATGGGATTTTCATATTGTTTCTAAAGTGTCCATAGAAACCCGATTTGGACACAAAAATTGTTTGTTTTTGTATATACACAACAAAAAAGCGCAGGCTTCCACCCTTACTCGTCCGTGTTTGAGGCCCTGAGATATTGCCCTTGATGGTGAACGAGTGGAGTTTTTGCCTGCGCTAGTATGTGGACGCTTTCAGGAATAGTGTGCCGAGAGTATACAATATACCCTCATGGCACACCCCGACATGCGTTTTTATGTGCATACCAGTAGCAATCACTTCCGCCAATGTCCTTGACCATCAATTTGAAGTTTCTCAGGTTTCAAACGACCAACAGACAAAGCATCGATGACGCTTTTACATTATGTAGTGTCCTAATACTTGCTACCGACTTATAATCAATATGCAATTCGTTAAGACGGCGTAAAGATAATGATTTTTTTTAAAAAACAAGTATAATTATTAAAAAAATATAGAGGTTTCGTTTTCTCAACAATAATGTGGGTAAAAATGTCAAAAATTGATTCTTTAGATTATTTTTTTTTAAAGTTTGGTAAAAACAGAAATTAGGATTATCTTTGTACCAACAGAATCCGCCACGCTTCCCATCTGATCAGCGAACCATGGCGG
>OJAR01000406.1_pt1 | contig 14357 bp, 13 predicted proteins | sample 1589431 | NCBI WGS metagenome assembly OJAR01 (sample SAMN03283242) | human gut metagenome | biome: human-associated habitat; material: feces | host: Homo sapiens | place: Peru | collected 2012 | reverse complement strand
AGAAGGAGGGGTAGTCGGCGGCTTTGGGGTCGGGGGTGGTGAAGCGGTCGAGGATGGCATCGTGCCAGCGGGCGATGTTGTCGTGCCAGCCCAGCCCGGCGAAGTTGCTCCAGCGGTTGCCGATATGGGCGCGGTCACTCACGCGCTCGGTGCCGAACAGCTGCACGGGCAGCCCTGACGGGTAGTACATCGTGCACTGCCGTATCACTCCCTCGCCCTCAGCACCGTACTGCCGCTCGGAGGCAGCACATGGCGACGGTGGCACGATAGAGTAGTCTTTCGGGCCATAATATGTGTCAGCTATTGCAGATAATGACGACATCATTGCAATGATTATAGAGCCTATGACATACCTACAGGTGGTGGAACAACTTGCTCGATGTCTCATGGTGAGGTTATATCGGTATATAGAGGTTATAATGGTTGAAAAATTTGCTTAACGCGACAAAGTTACTTTTTTTTGATAAGTAAAAAAAATGTTATGGGGATTTTTTCTGACGGCGGCGGTTTTTCACTCTGCCCAAATTGTTGTATTTTTGCAGTATTGAATAGGGGACGTTGGCCGGAGGTGTCGCCGCCCCATGAAACAAGCAAAACTCGCACAATGAAAATACTGTCTAACAACGATATAAAAGAGATAGAGAAATATACCATCGACAACGATGGCGTGACCTCGGTCCAGCTGGTGGAGCGTGCAGCACGCGCCATCGCCGACGAAGTGGCCGGGTATTGCAGCGACAGCACCCCGCTGATGGTGTTCGCAGGATGGGGGAAAAACGGTGCGGACGCCCTCGAAACCGCCCGTCTGCTGGCCTCCCGTGGATATACTCCGGAGGTTTACCTCTTCAACATCGGAGGCAATCGATTGTGCCCCGAATGCAAGCTGATGCGCGATCGCTTGGCCGCGTGCGAAGCTTCGCACACACTGCACGAGGTGACCGGCGAAACGCCTTTCACCTTCCCCGAACCCCCGGCGGACACAATCATCATCGACGGGATTTTTGGCAGTGGACTCAACCGCCCCATGCCGAGGCCATTCCAGCTTTTGGCTCAAAATCTCAACTGCAGCGGAGCTTTCATCATCTCCATAGACCTTCCCTCGGGATTGCTCGATGGATTCAACGGCGATACGCCACGCAACGACATGGTGCACGCCGGGCTGACCTTAGCTCTGGGAGCACCGCGTCTGTCTTTCTTCATCGAGGACAATGCCGTGGCCGTAGGACAATGGAAGTTGCTCGACATCGGCCTCAACAGTACAGCCGTACGTAATGCCCCCCTCTCTTACTGGATGGTGCAAGGCAAGGACGTACGGCGCTACCTGCGACCGCGCGACCCGTGGTCCAATAAGAGCAATTACGGCGATGCACTCATTGCCGGCGGAAGCCACGGCATGGGCGGCGCCGCCGTCTTGGCGGCTCGCGGATGCCTGCGTTCCGGTGCCGGGAAGGTCACCGTCTACGGCCCCCAAAGCCTCTATAACACCGTACAATGTGCCGTGCCTTCGGCCATGATGCGTGCCGACAGCGGCCGGGAACACCTTACCGATATCCCGCACGAATCGCATTATAGTGCCTTCGGCATAGGCCCGGGACTCGATGTCAACGATGATACAGCCGAAGCCGTGGGCCGTTTTCTAAAGACAATGAGCGCCGCTCCACGCCCCGTGGTGGTGGACGCCGGAGCACTGGGATGCATCGCCGCACGCCCGGCCATGCTGGAGTACCTGCCTATGATGTCCATACTCACTCCGCACATCGGCGAGTTTGACCGTATCTTCGGCAAACAGTTTTCGCACGAGGCAAGACTGAAAAAAGCCATTGAGATCGCAAAATACTACCAAATCATCATTGTGCTCAAAGGCCGATACACAGCCATAATACGCCCCGACGAAAAAGTGTTTTTCAACACCTCGGGCACACCGGCTATGGCCACACCCGGCAGCGGAGACGTCCTCACCGGCATTATGACCGGCTTCCTGGCCCAAGGCTTCAAGCCCGAAATGGCCGCATTCCTGGCGTGCTACATCCACGGCATTGCCGGAGAAATAGCAGCCGAAAACCATGGCGAATATGGTGTTACGGCCGAAGATATAGCCGCCAACGTCGGACGCGCCATAGCGCTTGTAGCCAACGCCGAATAATCCTTTCCAGACATTACATCACCCGACAATAGTAAGACTTATGCACAACTTACGCACAGCTATCACGTCCATGGCGATATGCGCCGCCCTTGTCACGGCAGCACAGACCACACGCAGCTTCACCGCCGACAAAACCAACGAATACGCACTGGTATACAGCCTTCCGCGTACCGTCCTCGACATCACCATAGAGACCGTGCACACGGCGACACTCCCCGGCGAATTCAGCAATTACGCCAAACGCTATCTGGGCATCACCGATGCCATCACCACCCCATCCAATAGCGTGCGCGTCAAAAGCGTCACCATAATTCCGCGCGGTATACCAGGAGGCGCCGACAGCCGCTGGCAAGTACAGTTCAAGAACGGCAGCGCTGCCTCAATGCTGCTCACCGAAGCCGGAATACCCCTGGCGGTGAACACCGACAGCATCGCCTCTACAAATGCCGTGACCCTACCCGTGGCCGTGGATGCAGCGCCCACCCCACTGGAAAGTGATGCGGCACGTCAAGCCGTTACGCAAGACATGACGCGCAGCTCATCCATATCCAAGAAGGCCGAATTGGCTGCCCAACGCATCTTCGAACTGCGCGAGACACGCTCGGACCTGCTCAGTGGCAATGCCGACAACCCGCCGGCCGATGGCAAGGCCATGCAATTGGTTCTGGACAACCTCGCGGCGCAGGAAGCCGCTCTAACTGCAATGTTTGCCGGCACGACACAGACGTACACACGCGTGACCACTCTCACATATACACCCGGCACAGCGGAGAGTCGCGAAATTCTGGCTCGGGTATCGCCCACCGAAGGCATAGTACCTGCCGATGACCTCAGCGGCGCCCCAATATACATATCGCTGACAAATATCGCTAAGGCCGAGATGCCAGTCACCGAAAAAGGCGAACCGAAGCGCTTCCCTAAAGGCGGATTGGCTTACACCATACCCGGCACAGCATCGGTCACCCTGACGTACGACGGAGCTACCATCACACACAAAGACCTGACACTGGCACAATTGGGTGTAGTCTTCGGAATCAATCCCGCCCTATTTAGCGATAAGAAAGCCCCTGCATACGCGACTTTCGACCCCACGACCGGAGCCATTACGGCATTGGGCGCCATAGAGTGACACTCGTATATTCGAGTGTATGAAGCAACACGCCTATATCTGTATAGATTGGCTCGCGATGACTCCTACAATTAAGGTTCGTACACCTCGGCATACCCTAAAAATTATCTGATTCTTTTGGAAAACAAAAAAATTAGACTAATTCCAAAATTATTTTCATTCCACTATTGCATATTTCACCAAAGGTGCGTAACTTTGCGCTGTACAAACGGCCGTCATAAACAGCCGAAGCACAAAATCCTCACATACAAATCTTTATCAAGTCATCAAAAAAAGCACGATTATGAAGAAGAAATTTATCTGCACCGTATGCGGATACGTATACGAAGGCACCGAAGCTCCTGAGAAATGCCCGCTGTGCGGCGCTCCTGCCTCCAAATTCAAAGAGATGGAAGAAACCGGCGCACTCGAATTTGTCACCGAACACGAAATCGGCATTGCCGCAGACACCGACGAACAAATGAAAACAGACCTGCGCACTCACTTCAACGGCGAATGCTGCGAAGTAGGCATGTACCTGGCCATGTCGCGTCAGGCCGACCGCGAAGGTTATCCCGAAATCGCCGAAGCCTTCAAGCGCTACGCTTTCGAAGAAGCCGAACATGCATCCAAATTTGCCGAACTACTCGGTGAAGTAGTTTGGGACACCAAGACCAACCTCGAAAAGCGTATGGCCGCCGAAGCAGGTGCCAACGCCGACAAGATGCGCATCGCTCGACGCGCCAAAGAACTCAACCTTGACGCCATCCACGACACCGTACACGAAATGGCTAAGGACGAAGCACGCCACGGCCAGGGTTTCCAAGGCCTGTACAATCGCTACTTCAAGAAGTAAGCGACAAAAATCCATACACACAGAGAGGGCGCACTCCATTACGGGATGCGTCCTCTCTGTATTTTCGGCATCAATCAGTCCTCAGACTCGGACAAAGGCGGAACAGTATCGCGGAAGGCACGTGGGAGGCCACGTACCACGCAGTTGTAGCTGTGTCGAATAAGGCTGCGCAACAATGGCGAAGGCACGGCAGCGGCCAGGCCCACATCGTTCCAATGGCGTTTATTCATGTGCCACGCCGGACGTATGGCCTCATAGTGCTCGCGCAATTTCTCGGCATAATCCGGGTCGCATTTCAGAGACACACGCGTAGTGTCAACGAGATTCAGCATTGCAAAAATCTTTCCGCCCACGCGCAAGGTCACAACATCATCGCCGAACGGCATGTCCTCGGTCGCAAAAGGCAGCGACAAGCAGTATTCGTGCACTTCCAAAATATCCATAACTGATAGTCTTTTATCGTTTTACATACTCACCGCCGCCTCCGCTTTATCAGCCTTGACGTTCAATCGGCCCTGACATTTCATCGGCCAAGCATCTTCTTGCGACGGAACTCATATTTGAAGCACCATCCGCACGGGGCGACCCGAATAACGCGGCGGTCAGCGTCATTTCGCAGTGTCGAGCGTCTTGATGACGCGTGCCGGATTGCCCACTGCCACGCTATGCGCCGGGATATCGCGCGTAACCACACTCCCGGCCCCTATGGTGCAGCCGTCGCCGATAGTTACACCGGGGAGAATTGTCACGCTGCCACCTATCCAGCAGTCATTGCCTATGGTGACCGGCAGTGCCCACTCACGACGACTGTTGCGCTCGGCCACGTCCGTGCTGTGGCAAGCCGTGTATATGCTCACATTCGGGCCTATGAAGGCGTCATCGCCTATGGTGACATAGGCTTCGTCAAGCACCGTAAGGCCGAAATTGGCGAAGAAGCCGCAGCCTACGCGTATATGTCGGCCATAATCGCATCTGAAAGGCTGATTGATGTGTATATCCTCATAGTCCTTTCCCAGGATTTCGGCCAACAGCGCCCGACGTCCGGTTTCATCCCCGGGACGTGATTGATTATAACGCCAGCACAAGTCTCTGGTGCGGTCAAGCATTTCGATAACTTCCGGGTCGGTAGCGTCATACACCTGTCCGGCAAGCATTTTTTCGTATTCACTCATAGCTTCTGATTATGCGATATCTGATTGGTTGATTTACTCCGATTTACCGAAGTATACGGACATTGCCGCTCCGGGTGCGGTCATGTACCGAGACACTTAAGGCTCCCGCGAGCCTTGCAGACGGGAGCCTTAGAGCGCCCTTATTGCAGGGCTCAAGGTGCGTTACGCGTCCTTACTTGACAAACTTCTTGACAATCACCGTGGCATTGTGGCCGCCGAAACCGAAGGAGTTGGACAAGGCCGCACGCACTTCGCGTTTCTGAGCCTCATTGAAGGTGAAATTGAGGTTGTAATCTATTTCGGGATCATCGTCACCCTCGGCGTGGTTGATTGTCGGGGGTACGACATCATCACGTACAGACAACAGCGAGAACATGGCCTCCATAGCGCCGGTAGCGCCCAAAAGGTGTCCGGTCATGCTCTTGGTCGAAGAAATATTGAGACGATAAGCATCTTCGCCGAAAAGCTTAATGATGGCCTTGGCTTCGCTGATGTCACCGACACCGGTGCTGGTGCCGTGTACGTTGATGTAGTCGATATCTGCGGGTGTCATCCCTGCATCATCAAGAGCGTTCTGCATAGACAGTATCGCGCCCAAACCTTCGGGATGTGTCGCTGTGATATGGTATGCGTCCGCACTCATGCCGCCGCCGGCGACTTCGCCGTAAATCTTGGCGCCACGTGCCAGAGCGTGTTCCATTTCTTCAAGTATCAGTACCACCGAACCTTCTCCGATGACGAAGCCGTCACGCGAAGCCGAGAAGGGGCGCGAAGCCGTTTCGGGGCTGTCGTTGCGTGTCGACAGAGCATGCATCGAGTTGAAACCGCCCACGCCAGCGGGGAAGATGGCAGCCTCGGCACCGCCTGTAACCATAGCATCAGCCTTGCCCAGACGGATAAGGTTGAAAGCGTCGATAATGGCGTTGTTTGACGAGGCGCAGGCGCTGACCACACCATAGTTAGGGCCATGGTAGCCGTATTCCATGGACACATGGCCGCTGGCGATATCCGCAATCATTTTGGGAATGAAAAACGGATTATACTGCGGGCCGTTTTGCTCGCCGTGAACTGCATAATATCCGGCTTCCTCCTCAAAGGTGTGCAGGCCGCCAATACCGGCAGCGATGATTACGCCTACGCGGTTTTTGTCTATAGCGCCTTCGGTCTCGATACCGGCATCAGCAACTGCCTGGCGAGCTGCATAGAGGGCATACTGGGCATACAGGTCAAGCTGGCGCAGTTTCTTGCGGTCAAAGTATTCGGCCGCATTGAAGTTCTTGACTTCGCAGGCAAATTTGGTCTTGAACTGCGATGCGTCAAAATGGGTGATAGGCGCGGCGCCGCTGACGCCGGCCAACGCGGCACTCCAAGTGGTGTCTACGTCGTTACCTAAAGGAGTGATGGCTCCAAGTCCCGTAACTACTACTCTCTTGAGTTCCATGAAAGATTTATCGTATATGTACTGATTAGACTTTATATGACAAAAGTTGCCGCAAGTCCGGACCTATATCCCCGGAAAGTCGCGATGCTTTTGCTATTACCTGTCGGAGCATTACGCTCAAGGCAATGTCCGCAAGGTTGTGTGTTCTTGTTGTTACCGACCAAATGTACGCCCCGGACGTCGTGGGGCACCCGGGGCGACATAGGCGGTTATTTTGTGTCGAATGTGGTGACCGTCGTCAAACAGCTATTATTGAGCTGCTTCGATGTATTTGATGGCGTCGCCTACAGTCTGAATCTTCTCAGCTTCCTCATCGGGTATCTTGATGCCGAATTCCTTCTCAAACTCCATGATGAGGTCCACGGTGTCGAGCGAGTCTGCGCCCAGGTCTGTGGTGAATGCTGCTGTGGGGGTTACTTGGCTTTCGTCAACGCCGAGTTTGTCAACGATGATGGTCTTCACGCGATCTGCGATTTCTGACATAATCTTTTAGTGTTTAATTAGTAATGTTCTGTTTTAGCGGTGCAAAGTAAGCTAAAATATTCTAAATAACGAAATTTTTCGCTATTATAAACTGTGAAAAAATGTAAAGGATGTATCTAACGCCCTGAAATCCGCTTTTTTGGCCACGGTGAACTTATCATCTCAAACAACCATTTGCGCTAATGGGCACAAACACTTCGCAAAAAACGTCAGAACACAATGCGCCGTGACCACAAATCCGGCCACGGCGCAAGCATTGGTTCGGCCTGTGAGGAGGTATGTCAAGATGGCGAATTCTTATAGAATACAGCTCTTAATTTCAAGCAGATAAATAAATTATCATATTGTGTACACCATAGCGCCCATAGAAGGCACAGCACCCATCAACCTAAGAATCAATACATTTCCTCCTGCTACGTGGACGAAATGTATTGTCCCCTACTGGGTCTACGATTCTAGCTCCTCTTAGCCCTACATCCTATCTAGCTATCTAGGAATATTGAAGTAGACCATACGATCTAATATCTGGCACATATACGCGTATCCTCGCATGTCGGATTTATATACTCTCAAGCCAAATATTGCTTCATTATAGTAAACGGCATACTCTCCAGTACTGACATTTTTATAGATATCTATCGATACTGACACCGTATCACCCTCAAATGTAAAGTAATACGCCTTAACTGTTTTGAAGTATATGTATCTGTACCCATCCATATAAAATTCCCTAGATGAATATGATGATGTCACCTGCGTTTCAGCCGCTGATGCCTCCACGGCGCACACTGGGCCGAAAGCAAGCGCTAATATGCAGAGAATTAGTTTATAGTTCATTTTTATTTTCATTCATGTGTGTAGGCTACTCACTAAGGCTTTTCGCATACTCCGCAAGTGTCTAAAAGAGGTGGGATGTTTGCGCACAAAAAAGCGCGACACTTTTCGCTATTCTCATCCCGAGGTGTTTGGCGTAACCTGATATGATAAAATAGCTCAAAGCCCGCGCTTTTATACACGAGCATTTCGCATTATTCTCTATCATATCTTAAGTCGCCAAACTTTCGGGATGAAAGAATAAAGCTAAACGCTTTTCCAAATGTCTTATAGTGCGCAAACGCGCAGTGGATTATACCATAGGCATTTTGAATTTATTCGTAATTAGGATTGAGGTGGGACGTTCCTTACTTGGCGGGGACCTCCCAGGTGTCGCCGGCGAGGATCATGTCGCGCAGACAGGTGAAACCGTGGGCGGCTTTCACCTCATCTACCTGTTGGCTGACAGCCGTCTCATAGCTGGGGCTCTCGACATCGCGGATGACGCCGACAGCAAGGGGTAGCGTCATGCCGTCCATCATGGCCAGCTGCTGGTGCAGGAAGTTCGAGGGGGTGTGGGCGTCGTGTACCAGGACATCGTCCATGGTGTAGCCGTCTTGGCCGATAGTGACAGCCTTGAGCAAGAATCCATCGCGTACAAGACCCTTGTCGCCGTTGGCGCCGAAGATCATCTTCTGTCCGTGTACCAAGTGAATAGTGCGGTCGGCACGGACGGTGCGGTCGGTAATGGCGTTGTGGATGCCGTTATTGAAGATTACGCAGTTTTGCAGAATCTCGACCACCGAGGTGCCTTTGTGGCGTGCTGCGGCCACCATGACTTCCTGCGAGGTCTTGAGTTCGACATCAATACTGCGAGCAAAGAATGTACCGCGAGCACCGAACACCAGTTCGGCCGGGATAAACGGGTCTTCTGTCGTGCCGTAAGGCGATGACTTGGATACGAAACCGCGAGCACTCGTAGGCGAGTACTGTCCCTTGGTCAGACCATATATCTTATTATTGAACAGCACAATATTGATATCTATATTGCGTCGTACGGCGTGGATAAAGTGGTTGCCGCCGATGGCAAGTCCGTCGCCGTCACCCGAAATCTGCCATACGGTCATCTCGGGATTGGCAACCTTGAAGCCTGTCGCAATGGCGGCTGCACGTCCGTGGATGGTATGGAAACCATAGGTGTTCATGTAATAGGGCAGACGGGACGAGCATCCGATGCCGGAGATGACGGCGGTGCGGTAAGGCGGTACGCCGACTTCGGCCATGGCCTTGTGCAGGGTGTTGAGGATGGCGTGGTCGCCGCAGCCGGGACACCAGCGCACGGCCTGGTCACTTTTGAAGTCCGCGGGTGTATATGCCGGGGTATTCTCTTGTGTTTGCATTATCTTATATGATTAAGTGGCTGGTGTGACTTATTTTTCTTTGGAAAGGTTGAGACGGACGCCATCAATGACTTCGCTGACAAGGAAGGGCTGACCTTGTATCTTGTTGATGCGCTCGATGCGTACATCGGGGAACTTGGCTTGCAGGTAGTCTGCAAACATTCCTGTATTGAGCTCGGCCACAATCACGCGACGGTAGCGGCGCAGCACCTCGGCTGTATTGGCGGGCAGCGGGTTGATGTAGCGGAAGTGCGCCAAGTCCACGGGAGTACCTTGTTTGGTAAGTTCCTCGGCAGCTGTGCGCAGGTGTCCGTAAGTGCCGCCCCAGCCTACAAGCAGGGTATCGGCCTTGCCGTCGCCGTAAACCTTGACTTCGGGGATATCCTTAGCGATATTGGCGATTTTCTGACGACGCAGCATCACCATTTTCTCGTGGTTGACCGGGTCGGTGGAAATTGCGGAAGTATTGGCGTCTTTTTCGAGACCGCCCAAACGATGCTGCAAGCCCTCTGTGCCCGGAATGGCCCAGTAGCGCACCAAGGTCTCTGGGTTGCGCAGATAAGGACGCCACGAGCTGTTGCGCAGGTGCTCGGGCACGAAGTTGGGACGTATTTCGGGATACTCACCGGCTTCGGGAATACGCCACGCGCTCGAGCCGTTGGCGATGAATGCATCCGTGAGCAGGATGACCGGAGTCATGTGCTCGATGGCGATACGACATGCCTCGAAAGCCATGGTGAAGCAGTCCGTAGGCGAAGCAGCAGAGAGTACCACTATGGGCGACTCACCGTTACGGCCATACAAGGCCTGCATCAGGTCGGTTTGTTCAGTTTTGGTAGGAAGTCCGGTAGAAGGTCCGCCGCGTTGCACGTCAATAACCACCAAAGGCAATTCGGCGATGACGGCAAGACCTATGCCCTCACTCTTGAGCGCCAGACCGGGGCCGGAAGTGGAAGTCACTGCCAGATTGCCGGCAAACGATGCGCCTATGGCCGAGCATACGCCGGCAATCTCGTCTTCCATTTGGCAGGCCTTGACACCAAGATCTTTACGCTTGGCAAGCTCATGCAGGATGTCAGTAGCCGGAGTGATGGGATACGAGCCGAGGAACAACGGGCGTCCGGACTTCTCGGAAGCCATAATCAGCCCCCAAGCGGTCGCAGTATTGCCATTTATGTCAGTGTACACGCCCGGACGCGGATCTTCAGTCTCGATACGGTATGTCGACATCGAGGCATGTGTATTGTGTCCAAAGTCATAGCCGGCCTGTACCACGGCACAGTTGGCCTTGGCTATAGCCGGTTTCTTGGCAAATTTCTTGGAAATATAGTGGCAGGCAGCCTCTATGGGGCGGTCGAAGAGCCAGCATACGACGCCTAAGGCGAAGATATTACGGCACTTGAGTATGGACTTGTTGTCCATGCCGCTGTCGGCCAAGGCCGCACGCGTCATTGTGGTTACGGGCACTTCGAGCACCTGTGCCGGGTCTATACCCAACTCGGTATACGGGTCATTGGTGGCGAACAGCGCTTTACGCAAATCCGCCTCGCCGAAACTGTCGCTGTCGACGATAATGATGCCGCCGCTCTTGAGGAAGCGCACATTCTGTTTCAACGCTGCCGGGTTCATAGCCAGCAGCACATCGCATCGGTCACCGGGGGTGTGGACTCCGCGGCCTACCGACACTTGGAAGCCGGAGACGCCGCTAAGCGAGCCTTGCGGCGCACGTACCTCTGCCGGATAGTCAGGGAAGGTGGACACCTCGTTGCCGACGCCGGCGGATACATTGGTAAAGATGTTGCCGGCAAGCTGCATGCCGTCGCCACTGTCGCCGGAAAAACGCACGACGACCTTGTCGAGGACTTTGACGTTGGTTTTGTCTAACATGGGGTTGTAATACTTACTCTTTTGACTATATGATTGTTATAGTGTCAAAATATGTGGAAATGAGGTTGTATGTTTGGATTATTATCTGTTTGTGTCGCCGATACAAGCATTTTGCAAGCAAAAGTCCACTCCCGAACAGGCTCCCAAAGTGCTTTGCCGACGTTTTGCCATCCGAAGGCGCGTTCAAACACCCTCGTTAGACGCCACAAAGATACAAACTTTTCTCGGCAAAACCAACATCCATGTTTTTTAGCATAATTCACTTCCGAGTGTTTATTCGTCCATTGCCCATAGGTCAATTCCACCGTTTATTTTGCATTTTGGGCATATAGACCAAGCCGTACTCTGCAACACAAGCCGGCCATGCTCATTATTGTCGTAACTCACCACCATAGAACGCTGTCGCCAATTCCTTGATGCCGAGTGGGGTGTCAGACTCCGCCGCGAAGCACGTGGCCGTCACCACTATACGCACGCAGGGACGTGCGACGCGTACGTCCGGGAAGGCTGCCCGCAGACACGGGTGCCACGGAAGTCTCGTAGGACGTGTACAGGTGGTTGCCGAAGGCGTCCCACCCCAATAGCTGCCGGTGGCCGCCCTCAATGTCGTACTGCATCGGATGGCCATCGGCATTCCAACGCGTGTGGCCGATGAGGGATGCATTAGTATATTGTGTTTGCCTTTTCATAGATGCATCTACCATACTTTACTCATTTGATATTTAGTCGTTACACGTACAGTTGCATACCGGGATATTTAATTCTATAAATTGGTTTACATGCTCATTAAATTCTATCCACAGTTTCACCAAATTCCATCGGTCTGCAAATATGTCAATATTTTTATATATGGCCAACTTTAATGTCAATGTCTGCGGATGAAAATACCCGAGGTACTTAAAGTCCAAGTAGGGCTGCCAAGTAAATATCTTATTAAGATCAAAATCTTCAAAATAATCGCAAGCCGATAGTATAGTGCGTGGAACTGAAAACGTTTGCGCCTCAAGTGGTGGAATAACGGTAAAACTATACCAAAGACTCCCGGAATTAACAACAGCATTATCACCGAGTCTAATGAGATCGCTAAGACCTGCTGACAGATAAGGCTTTATCGGCAAAAACGATATGGCAAATCTATCTGTGTTATAGTTATATCGGCGTAGGTATTTGGCATCTGCCAAACAATACCCATAGTATTTTTTTAAATACGTATCAAATACATAAACAGTGTCATTTGAATTATTTGACACCTCAACATACAATGAGTCATTGGCATAAAGCACTTTTCCGGAGACTCCACCATTTGTAGTTTTTGCCACACCTACTATAGTGCAGAAAAACGCAACTGCGACAAAAATCAATGTTCTGCAGTTTATAAATTCGCTATCTTTTTCTCTCATAGTGCTTTATATCATATCTTCGTTTTGGGTAATCCTAATATTTTGACGTTTATCGATTTTTAAGGTATTCCTGCTTGCGAAGATACCAGCGCTCGTATTCTATCGGATAAAACTTCACGGCTTTTTTATAATCCTTGTAGAGCGAATCCGTGTCAATACCATATCGATTTATCAGATGAGGGAAACGCACCATCTGAAACGGGCTGTTAAACAACTTGTACGGGCCTGTGTATATATACGGAATAAAGCCGTCTATATAGCTGTATGGTATGCTGACATGCCTGCCCAAATCAGTAGACGGCCCATGTGTGTAATCTACCGGTTTGATGAATATGCCTATAGAATCTTTTCCTATAATGCAGCATAACCTGTTGCGCCATTGCGTGGTATGCCCTTTTTCATACTCTCTGGGGACGATTCTTCCGAAGTCTTTTCCCGAATACGTATTTGTGTCCGATAAAGACTCACACAACTCTGAATCTGTAAGTGGTCGGCGATTACTATCTATAAAATACTCGGAATTGTCTTCGGACAACACCAATGTATCTCCACTCATCGCCCAAACGTTTTCATAAACATAGTTAGTATCCTCAACAGATGACCGTTTACATATATACGAGCCATCCTTTTCAAGGACTAAAAGCCCCACTGTTGTAACACATCCGACTCCGTTAAAAACGTTCGAATATAAATTAAAGGCCGCATAGCCGGTCGAACGTATAACCGAATCCAATTTCGCCTTTCCGGACATCGGTGTTATCTCAATATTTGATGCGCCGAATATAGACAACATCGGCAATAAAAATGCAAGGAACAGTATTATATGCTTATTTCTCATATCTAATTAAGTTATGGCCTAAAGACCTTTCCGTTGCGAGTTCTGACGACTCTGTTTAACGTTTTAGCTTTTTCGTTTATTTCGGGATAATCAGATGGCGTAATGTCCCCTATACCGCTTTGCTTTAGCCCCATTTTTTTATATTGCGAATTGCCAATTATCTCCTGATTGCTGGTATGCCGTCCCGAAAACAACTCTTCTCGGTCATACGCGGCACGTTCGTCGGTTATGTCGTAATATATCACACCTTTCGATTTCATCAGTATTCCGCCACGACTTACCGCTAAATCCAAATCTCCAATAAGGAATTGGTAGCCATGTTTAAATTCATGTGCGGTATCACCCAAACGCAAGTTCTTTATCCTATTCGACTCATTCTCTTGGAACATGTAAGATGGATATGCAAATGTAACGGCATTATTATCCATATTATAATATGTATGTGGCGCGTTATTCACTCCTTTAGACTCGCATTTTTCCTCGCCAAAGACTTCGACATCAAATGTCTGTTCGCTCACAAGCATTGAACCTATTTCCCTAATTACCTGGGCATATTTTTCTTTATTCTCTTTTGATATATCATCGTTGTTCATTTTGGAGAATGCTTCTGCCACCAATTCTTTAGCATAAAGAATAGCATTGTCTGTGAAAATTAGTCCGGTCGGGTCGACATAGCATATCGGATTGCCACCGCAAAATAGGTAGGGCGATTCCCACGGACGAAGTTCGCATAACTCGTCCATCGAATTAAACCGTGTCACGGAGGGGACGCACATGCGAGCGCCGTAGATGTACTCGCGCAGGCCGTCGCGGCGG
>OJAR01000405.1_pt1 | contig 14357 bp, 9 predicted proteins | sample 1589431 | NCBI WGS metagenome assembly OJAR01 (sample SAMN03283242) | human gut metagenome | biome: human-associated habitat; material: feces | host: Homo sapiens | place: Peru | collected 2012 | reverse complement strand
CGCCATGCAGGATCGCTGTCAGGGTTGTTGGCCTGTGTGTCGTCCCAGCAATGAACATTGTTACCTGTGTCACCGTCATAGAAACGGGTTGTAATTACGAAATAGATGGAGTCCTCGCGAAAGTCAACACGGTCCCAGGTTGCGTTCGGATCAATCCAGTGATTTGCCCAAGTACCGTTGCAGTACCACCATTCACCGGTCGTTCTGGTAAGCTCCTTTGACTGAACGCCGTTTGTAACAAACATCAGGTTTATCTTTGTTACATTGTCAAAGCGATAACTGTAGTAGTTATTGCCCTCGGAAGTCATTGTCTTACCCGGATAAGAAGTTTCTATATTCTGCGGAAGGCTGTTCCAATAATATACGCTCGGGGTGCCGTTTTCACAATAATAGTGCACTGTGATTCCGCCTGCCGCTGCTGCGTCGCTGTCATCATCTGTTTTTGCTGCACTTACAGAAAAAACTGCGGCAGTGCATACAACGCACAACGTCAGTACCAAGGCAAGAACTTTTTTAAAATGTGCCATAGATTATCCTCCTTTTAATTTTAATGAATAATATATACAAATTAATTATAAAGGAGGTTAGAATTTATATATTTCTTTATAGGAATTATATTGCTTGTTTGACTTCCAAAAATCATATGTATAATTTATTCATTATCAACAAAAAATGCAATCCTGCGGCAACAAACCGAAACAGCAACTGCATTTTTAAATATTTTGATATTAATTAAGTGTTGAGTGACGGTCACCTTAAAACAAATTTTCGGATTGTCGAAGCAATTCCGTCGTTATCGTTGGACTCACAAACATAATTCGCAATCTTCTTAACCTCTTGCTCAGCATTCTCCATCGCCACTCCCAGACCTGCGTAACCTATCATTGTCATATCGTTGTAGTTATCGCCGAAAGCCACAAGCTCATTGCGGTCTATTCCTAGTTTATCAAGAAGCAAATGAAGCATTGACCCCTTTGAAACTCCAAAGGGCATAAGTTCAAGAAAATACGGCGCACTCTTATATACATCAAGTAAACCGTCATACCGCCTTGACAAAATTTCCTGATACCTGTCCAACTCGTCAGGCTCACCCGCAAGCAATAGTTTATTTATATCAAACTTTACGGCAGAAACAAAGTCCTCAACAACGGTCATTTCCATCTTTAAAATGTCTTTTTCAACATCTGTATAATCATTGACCTTGGAGTTTGCGTATATTTTGCTGTCATCATGCGCCATAATCGTAATGTTGGAATTCTTTGTCACATTTACGATGTCGGGAAGATATTCTTTTGGAAACAATTTGCTTACTACTGTCTGCCCTGTTGAACAGTCAATTATTTTTGCGCCGCCAAACGACATAATATATCCGCCGTACCTGTCAAGCATAAGGTCTGAGGCTATCGGATAAACTCCGACGGGGTGTCTGCCCGAAGCAAGTATAATTCTTTTTCCCTGCCTTTGTGCTTCAAGAAGTGCATAACGAGTGTGCGGAGAGATCTCTTTGCTTGAATTCAAGAGAGTTCCGTCAATATCGATAGCTATGAGCTTGTAATCCATAATCCACCTGTTGCATTGAAAAATTTTAATTATCCGTGAAAAAACTGCATATAATTGCACGAATTTCATTCGGTGCAACGCTTTGCTTTGCTTGCAAGAAACAAAACTTGCGACAGATTGCAAACAGTGCAAAAAAACGTTCGCTCTACAGAATTTCAGTGAGAGAGCATAACTCAAACTGAAATTCCGAACCGTCACCCTCCGCCTAAGAGACGGGAGATAATTGCACTAAAATTATATTGCTCTAACTAAAATATATCATATTACTATTGTATTTTCAATACTCAAAATGCAGTATTTCAGAGGGGTTTGCGGATTTTAGTCGGATTTTTTATTTTTGTTCGCATTATTGTGACTTTTTTTGGAGAAATCGTCGGTTTCCTGATTATTTTCCCTCTGCATACGCTCAATTATTTCATTAATATCATCTGCATCTTTTTCAGACTTTTCATTGCCGGTTATCACTTTTACGATATTTAACAGTTCGCCAAAAAAAATGAATATCAGCAAGCCTATTATAATAAGCAATCCCCACGGCGATAAAAACACACTGTAAATGACATCCAATACAGCCAACTTGCAAACATAAATTCCTCTGACGTTTTCGGTAGGAATAGGGTCGTCAGGAATCTCGTTTGCAATACCGCACGTCTGTAATTTCATAACCCCGTTATCGTCATACGGAGGTTTGATTACCTTATGCGTGACCGTCATACCGTCAAGCGCACCCGTACCAATAAAGGTTATCGTATCTCCGACCTGCAAAGAGTCGGGATCGTCAACGTCCTTGTCAAGGATAACGTCACCTACCATCAGTTCGGGTTCCATACTTCCGCTTGACACCCTGTAAATAGTATAACCAAAAAACGACGGTGTGCTTCCGCTGATTCGCGATACAGCAGAAACAGCTATGATAACCACCATTACAGCTATAAATAATATACAAATGACATTAAGTATTTTTTTTATAACTCTGAATGTTTTTTTCATATCAAAAGCCCTGTGCCTATACCAAAAACGGAGCTGTCAGTTTTGACAGCTCCGTTGCATTTCGTGTGTTTATTCCGAATCGTCGGACAGTTCATCGTCCTTTAAGTCGGGGTCGTTAAGTGCTGCTGTTTCTTTGATTCCCGGAGTGTATGGCAAAACATCGTTATACTGTATCAATCCGAGATTATCGCAGCCCTCAAATGCCTTTGAGGTGTACATTACACTGCGGCTCGGAAGTACGACTGTCTTAAGCTCGGAGCAATCCTTGAACGCTCCGTCCGCAACAGCGGTTACGGTATAAACCTTTTCGTCGCAAACAACGGTTTCAGGTATAATAACAACACCGTTTTCGGGTATCTCATTATAATCCGTTACAATCACAAATTCGCTGTAACCCTCAGGCGCATATTTTGTACCCTTGTATTCGTCGCCGTTGTTCAAAACCATATATTTTAAACCGTTGCACTCGATAACAGGATAGTTCTCATAAACATCAGACTCAAGATCAGCCTTGACCTCATATCCTCTTACGGCGGGCGCAGATGAGTATTCATCCTTCATTGTGCTCGGAATATGAATAACAACCTTTGAACTGTCGCCGAACACTTCAAATCCGGCAGCATTTACAGCTGCGTCATTATAAAGCTTGACATCTTTGGTTGCGCTGCCGCTCAGAGTATTTGCATTAAAGCTCGATACATTTTTGACAGAAAGCGTTTCAAGCTTGTTGCATCCGCTGAAAGCATTATCAAAGATTGATTGTACAGAGGCGGGAACAACAAATTCCTTTTCGGCAGTCTGAGGCAAATACCTTACAAGACTTGTCATATCCGAAGTATAAACCGCACCGTCCTTGCAAACAAACGGAGACGTATATATTTTATCGGATACATTGGTTTTTTCTTGGATTGTAAGTGATTTAAGCGTTGAGCAGGTAAATGTATTCACTTTGAAGACATTTATCGTAGCAGGAACCGTAACGCCGGTTACACTGCTGTCTGCAAACAGGTTATCTCCAAGACCTGTTACAACAGCTCCGTCTGCAAGCGCCGGAATAATCACCTTGTCGGCTTTGCCGTTGTATTCGGTTATGGTTGCTGTCTTTTTGTCGGAGTCGTTATATCTCCAAACCCACTCATCTTTTGTTGCGGCTTTGGAAGCATCTGTAGTCTGTTCGGGTTTTTGCGTTGTGGACTCAGTTTTCGAATTACCGTCTGTCGACTTTGTTGGGCTTGCAGTTGACTGTTCTTTACCGGTTTGCGAAGTGCTGTCACTGTCGGAAACCGAAGTATTCGCCGTCGGATCGGAAGATGAGTCGGTCTGAGGCTGAGTAGTTGCAGCTTCGTCTTCCGGCATTCCTGCCTGAGTCGTTACAATGCTTGTATTCAATACAAAGCTGTATTTACTGTTTACATATTCATCGGGAAGATCATAACAGCAAAAATAGAGTGCAAATAACTCTTTCTCACCCGAATTAACTCTTCCTGCAATAGAGCTGTCGGTTTCGGCAAATGTTTTACCGTTTTCATAAATATATTGTGCCGTCGGCAAAGAAGAATTATTTATGTAGCCGTTAATATCATCTGATTTAACGCTCTGAGTGATATTTTTGATTAAAAACGAAAAATGCTTTTTATTTTCGTCAATACTGTTGCCTGCCTTTGAAGTAAAGCTGCTTTTAAATGAAAAATAGGTTTTTATATCAATTTCACCTGTATTTTCAGTGCTGATATAATAAGCGGCTACATCTCCGCTTGACCAACCGCTGAGCCTTTTTGTATTGTCAAAGCTTACCTTTTCACCGTTTGATGCGGACATATTTTTAATAAGGCTTCCGTCAGTATCATAGACGGTTATATTTGCGGAATAATCTCCCATTGCGATAACCGTGTTGAGATTTTCAAATGTTGATCCAAACCAAGCAAATGTAATTGAAACGCAGGTTAATATTGCGACTATGCAAATAAAAACAGATACTGCTTTGGTATTTGAACGGAGAGCCTTAGTTATTGCCGCCCGTTTCATCGTCAACCGCGATGTTTGAGGAGCCTTTTTGGTCTTTTCGTTTTTCATCTTCATTCTCCTTAACAAGCTGTCTGAGAGCAAAAGCTTCATTTATAAATAAAACTGCAAGAAAGCCAAGGACTATAAACAAGCCCCACGGCGTAATAAATATACCGTAAACAGTGCTGAGCACAGTAAGCTTGCATTTCATAATGCCGATAACCTGATCATCTCTGATCTCAGGATCATCATATTCGTTTGCACTGCCCTTTGTCTGCAAATAATACGTGTTGTCGGACTCATTGTTTTTGTGTGGAGCGGTAACGACCTCGTGGGTTATCATCTTGCCTGAATAGTCGCCGACTTCACCGCTGTAGGTGATAATATCGCCGACCCTAAGTACAGACACATCTTCAACCCGTTGTGAAAGTATTATATCGCCGACATTAAGCTCAGGCTCCATACTCGGTGATGAAATACGCAAAATCTGATACCCGAAGATTTCGGGAGTTTTGCCCATTATTTTTGTAAACATCAAAAACATTACAAAAACAAAGGTCGCTATTAATATTATAGCAGAAACAATAGTTTTAAATTTATTCAAAAGAATTAAAGCCTTTCAAATTAGGTTTGCATTTTTGTTAATTATACACAAGGTGCATTGTATCAAGTACAATAGTTCCATTACCCGAATAGTTGCCGTCAACAGAAATAAACCAGTATATTTCCCAAGCGTCTCCCTTTTGTATAATAATGTTGTCCTCGAGGCAAAGACTGCTGATAACATTATATTCGCCCTGTGCAGTTGCATTGAAGCTTTTGTAGGTTTTTTCAGGTTCGGTCAAACCGATGTGGAAAGCATTTCCCATATCGGTACTGAACTTAAGGTTTTCAAGATAAACAGAAACAACGCTTTTGTTTCCGTTTGTAGTGTTATCCTGAATCACTGTTTTAAAATAATTAACCTTTCCCGGCTCAGCTGTAACATTATCATCTTTTGAAAGTGCGGTATTGGAATATGTGATAACACCGTTGTCGTTTGTGCCTGCATAGGTGTGGACTACACCGCCGCTTCCGTTAATTTCGCCGCTTTGGGTATACTTCAACATATTTCCCTTTCCGAGTGAAGCGGCTGGATTACGGGGAAGCCATGAAAAGGTTGCCGCAACAGCCATTATCAAAGTCATTGCCATTATTAAAATGTGAGAAATCATCTTTGATTTTTGTTCGGACTTTTTCATGGTTTCACCTCTTTTCAGTTAACGGAAGTCGCTATTTTGTAGTCCAAGAACCTTGATCCCAAGAACCATCGTTAATTACAAAACAGTTCTTACCGTCCGTCGGTATTGTCTGGTCACCGGTTCGATTCCAACAGGTACCGCTGTTAAAGTTATTATCTGTAGTAGACGGATTCATTCTTGCGAAAATTATGTTGGAATACTTTTTCGGAATCGTAACTTTATAATATCCGTTGCCGTCTGACTCCATATTATACCACACATCGCCGCTTGAATCCCACACATAAACCGCAAAACGTGCGTTATCCTTCAGCCAGTTTGAATTAGGTTTCAGATAAATTGTTCTGTCTGTTGACTCTGTTATAAACCTTGCGTAATATGTTGTCGACGTTGTCGGGGTTACAGGTGAAGTAACCTTGCTTCCGCCTGTTGCCTCAGTATAAATACCGTCAAACTCATATCCGGATTTCGCAGTGCCGTTCAGAGTAACTGGCCTGCCCTTTTGAACAGTCAGCGACGCTGTTGCGTCCGATGTTCCGCCGTTGATACTTACATTACCGCCGGTACCGCTTACTGTTCCGTTAGTTACAGCTTTGAGAGTAACCGTGACAGGATTAAATTCCTCTAAAGTATTCGGTGAGCCGCTTGCAAAGAAGTATGTGCCGCCGATTGTTCCTTCAAGACCATCCTTTCCGCTTGCGGGATGTTGCGATAAACCATTGTTGCTCACAATAACCTTAAATGTACCGGTATCTTCCGTAGTAAAGGTAATCTTATAGTATCCTGTACTGCTGTCATATGATGCTGGATTTCCCGGCCATTCGTCGCCCCAGTAATTTTTACTATTGTCTGTCGAATTATATGCCCAAACATTATATGATGAGTAACCGTTTCTCTGTTCAAAGTAAATTGTCGTGGTCGATTGCGGTTTATTTGTAAATCTTGCGTAATACGTCTTGTCTGCAGTTACATTTACAGTTGTGGAAGTGATTGCGCTTCCGCCTGTTTCGGATTCATAAATACCGTCAAACTCATATCCTGTCTTTGCCGTACCGGACAGAATTACAGTTGTATTCTTGTAAACCGTCTTTTGTACCGAAGCACCCGGCGTATCGCTGTCGATTTGTGAATCGCCGCCTGTACCGCTGATTTCTCCGTCGGTTACGGATTTAAGCGTTATCGTGTATTTCGGCAGTTCTTCAAATCTTGCATAGTATGTAACATCGGTGTTTACGGTTATTATTACAGGTGCAGTAATTTCAGTTCCGCCTGTTTCGGTAGCATAAATTCCCTTGTATTCGTAACCCGTATTCGGCGAGCCTGACAGCGATACCGAAGTTCCGACGTCAACCGTCTTGGATATATCTGCGCCTGTATTATCGGCATCAATATGACCTACGCCGCCCGTACCGCTGATTTCTCCGTCGGTTACAGACTTGAGCGTAACCGTAAATTGTTTTACGAACTTAGCGTAATATGTTGTCGCATAATTAGGAACAGTAACCTGCAAAGTTGCATCTCTATACGAATCGCCTATATTCGTTGTGCAGGCGTCATCTGTATACCAGCCGTCAAACCTGTATCCGCTATCCGGAGCTGCGCTGATAGTAACCTCTGAATCCCTGTATGCGCTGTAGGTCGTAGTATCCGATGAATTTACATAAACCGTGCCGCCACCGTTTGAAAGCGTAGCATCTGATGTATTCTTTGCTCTTGCAACAACAGATATATCATACTTTGGTTTTTCAACAAATTTTGCGTAATATGTCGCATTATCAATTACAGCATATGATATTTCGGTTGCTTCTGAAACTCTTGACGCCAAATCGCAGGTTGAATCATTCTTGTACCAACCGCCAAAATCGTAATTTGTTGCAGGATTTGCAACTGCTGTAAAGGACGTTGCCGGTTCATAGGATTTGGTATAAGTAGCCAGTTGTTCTGAGCCGTCAACAGTAATATCACCGCCAGTGAAAGAAGACACCGTTGCTTCGCCTGCATTTGTGTATGTAACGGCGTCAAACGTGATGTCAAACGTCCTTACGGCAACCTTAATCTGCATTTTTATTTCAGCATGACCGCCAAGAAGCTCAGCAGGAGCTTTTTGTGCGTCGAGCCAAACGGAAACCTCTATATTTTTTTCCTGATTTTTTGTATATTCAGACAAAGCAGTTGTGTCTCTTCCGTTTATATAATTATACGTTGACGCCGGCTCGGCAGTCAAGGTATGCTCATTGCCGTCATTATCATATATCGTGCTGGTCTGTTCTGAGGAAGCGGTAGTAAGTATTTTTTTGTCATCACCGCATTTTATCATAACTCTAAAGGCGGAGGTATCAATTGTTTCTCCGCCTTTTGTTGCGGTTATTGTCAAAGGATTTTCGTTGTCAAAAGCCAAATAACAGTCTTTTACGGCTTTTGATTTAAAACTGAAGTTAATAAACTTTGTGCCCTTATCGTTGGTCGTTGCAATTCTGGGATTATGGTCGTTTTCATCGGCAGGAAAATAAAAATTCTCGCCGTCATAACTGTAGGTCTGAGCAAATATGAGATCCTGTGCGTCTCCCGTGTTCTTGTCAAACTTTAAAAGATCCAACGTGGCATTTGCGTCCGGGTCAAGAAGCAATCCGTCATAGTGATTGTTATCTTTGAGTTTGCCTGTTTTAAGCGTATGATTAGTGTCATCCGATTTAATAACAAAGCTTGAGCCGCCCTCTATCCAGCTAAAGGTTATTCCGGCGGCAACAAGCAAAATAAGGAACAGTGCCGAAATTGATAATATTATGTGTTTATTTTCTGATAATTTTTTCATTTCGGCACCTCCTTTTTGTTATTTTTTTATTTGCTGATTAAATTATTCTCTGTTCCCGTATAGGTATAAAATCCGTAGTTACCAGCGCTGTTAGATCTAAACCAGCAAGCCATTCCGTTAAAGAAATACTGGGAATCTGTTATATCGAGTTTTGCATTAGAATCATTAGTTGAACCGTTGTTGAATTGTATACCGGTTACATTATCATCCTCATACAGGTCATAATAGTATATTCTCTTTCCGTTGGAATTATTTACAAGTGTCATTTGTTCACCGGGATGAAATTTGACTTCACCGTTTCTTGTTAATCCATCTTGAGTTGCGCTCCAACCATAACAATACGGAACTTCCCAACCGCTCTGAACTTCACAAAATACTCGGTAGGTTCCTTTGCTGTCTTTCCAATATCCATAGCAGGAATCATGGGGTTTATTAAGATTGGTTTCGGTGTCAGTTATTGCGACATATGTATAATCACCGTTTTTGTCTTTCTTTATATCCGATAAACTCGGCTGCCACTGATTCCAATATTTGTCAACATCTATAGAATACCTACGGAAGGTAAAGCTTGAAACAGCGTTTGATATATACGCTGACCAAGTGTAATCGCTGTCGTAGTTCGCACTCTTGCTCATTGCATAATAACGCTTGCTGACGGTATCGTATATATACATCATAGTTGCATATTTACCGTCTTCCATATTGTTTGTAACCCAATGCTCGAATTTTCCGGTATTTGGACTGTGTGTATTGTCGATAAAATTGTATTTTATAAGGTCATCTGTAGTAGTCGTAAATTCTATATATACAGACAAATCCTGATTTGCAACATCTTTAGAATCAAACTCTGTACCTTCAAGCCACAAAACAAATGTGATATGCTTTGTTTCGCCTTTATTAAGATGAAACAGGGCGTTGCTGCTGCCATCGCCTTTGTAATAATAATCACCGTAAGCGTCCGTACTAACATTTGACGTAGCAGCACTACCGTTTTCATCGATTGACGTTATCGGTGAATATTGCAACCCCTCAACACCGGGCATCTGAGTCGGGCTAAAAACCATCGGATCATTATTATCATTTGTCAAAAACGACATTCTCAAAGCTTTCATCAGATTCGCTTTTGAGGAACGGATTATCGTTCCTGCGCCAAGATAAACATCTGCAGAAGAATCACCGGCAACAAGATCAAAATCAAGGCTTACATACTTTTGGTTTTCATCATCTGCCGTTCCCTTGCGGAAAGACATATTGCTTGTTAAATTTGAAGTGTTTTCTGCAAGAGGGAAGAAAAAGTTTCTTCCGTCGGCGCTTGAGGTTTCTTCGAGTGTGCAAGTTGGAATAGTAATTGTATTTTCAACGTTACCGCCGTAATACATTGTAAGATCGCTTCCGGTGCTGATGGTTATATCGGGACTTTTTACGTCGCCCTTGTATCCGCCCTCAATCCAACTGAAAGTTGTAACGGCAATAAGAGTTAAAATTTCGACAAGTGCCACTATGGTCAGTGAAATTCTTAACTTTTTGCTTTTTCGCTTTTTCATAGTGGCACCTCCTGCTTATATAGTATCAAATAAATTTGTAGTAATCAAATCATTCTGCGCTGAATGCGTCGATAGACAATGAAATATTGAATTTTCCGCCTACAAGAGCGCGTCTTGCCTCGGTATCACAGCCCTCTATCCAAACTACAAAGGTTGCATATGATGTGTAGTAATCGTCAGCTCCCTTTGTTGTCAGATTTGCTATCTGATATGCGCTGTCCGGCTCTGTAGAGCCTGTTGTGCTGGGAAGCTCGGTTACCGGTGAGGCAAGCGTTTGAAGTGATTGAGAAGCGTCATAGTATTTATGCTTATAAGAATCGTTCCATTCATAGTTACCGCCGCTTGAACCGTTGCCGTCAGGATATTTGCCCGATGTTGAGTTTTCATCAACTTCATATGTGTCACTGCCAACTGTATTGGTAAGGTGTAACTTTGGATTTGTAATCCATAAAAATTTAAAGGTATTTTCGTTCTTTGCGGCAACTCTCAATGCGCCTACAATGCAATCCTTTGAAAAATCGCCGTAGGAGCTTTTGTTTCCGCAGTTTGCACCGGTAATTACTTTTGACGCAGGAGAAGCCTTTGACTCAGAGCCAAGATACACATTCAGCTTATCCTTTGAGCGCATATATACCTTAAACTCAAGATAGTCTTTGTTTTTTGTTGCATCCTTCCACTGAGCACTTGTATTTACTACTGCATATTTACCTTTTTGAGTCAACTGCGGTATTTTAAAGGATTGACCGTCTCCCGTAACCTCAACAAACTTTACATTGTTATATTCATTAAAATCTTTAAGATTCAGGCTTTCGCTCCAAGTATTCTGATCAAACGATAGCTCCAGGCTGCTGTCGGAATTAACTTGGACATCGTAAGCGTCAACACGGTTGTCCGCACTTACGGCAAACCATGCATAAACACCGACTACCATAAGGATAGCGATAAGGAACAAGTTGACTATAATTATGTATTTTGATTTTGAATTGGAATTTGAATTTTTCAACTTGATCCCTCCTTATTTGGATATAAAGTGCAGCGACATATTGAAAATTCCGTCTGCAAGCGGTATCAGCGCATCACGGTCGGTTCCCTCAACCCAAACACGCATTATAATATGTGCAGTGTAATACTCGTCTGTATTATTTGCTTTTGTCAGTGTTGCTACCGCAACATTACCGCCGACTGTGGTTACCGTTTGTGTCGGATCATCATACGACGGACTTGAAAACAGTTTTGGGGTTGTGTTCTCATTTAATGTCACGGTACTTTTGCTTGTTTTGTCATAATACCGGTATTCTTGTGATTCGGAAGAGTTCGTCAACAGTTCATAGCTGCTGCCCACATAAACCGTAACCAAATCGTTTAAATTCAACTCTTTTACATCAACCAGTTGCAACGAGCCGTTTTTCATTACAAGATATAGATTGCCGTAACAAATTGCAGGTCCGTCAAAGTTTTCAAAAACTGCAAGCGAAAATTCTGTTCCGCTGCTGCCAAAACTTATTTTACCGTTACTGATTGCAAGTTCTTCGCCGTTTGCATTTTCAAATTTATAGGTTGCGTTATAGGATTCCCCTGTTTTAATCACCCTGAACTGTTCGGATAATGAAACAGAGGACGGTACGATCGTGTTCTTGGCGCTCGACTTGAATCCTATTGCCTTTGAATACTCAGCAGAGGTTTTTGAAACCGCAAGCGAATGTTCGGGAGATGCAAGCACTGCGTTTACATTGTTCTCAATTTCATAATACTCAAGCTCTGTACTGCCTGTGTTGCCCGTGCGGTCATACGACTTTTCGGGATTACTTCCCGAATAACTCAGCATAACAAGCAGCTGTTCCTTAGGGTTATATCCTAACTTTACCTTAAGCGTTGTTTCGTTAAATCCGTTGATATAAAATTTTGCCGCCTGTTTACCGTCATATAATATAAAGTCCTGCTGCGATATTTCAGCCTTTGGATCTTTGTCACTTGTATCTCGTGTAGCATAGCTTTTTTCTCTGTCGATGTTTGATAAATCGCTGTCAGTAATTGTACTGCTGTTATTATTAATAACTACAGGAATATCTCTGATAGTCCTTGGATTGAGAGTTAAATCAATCTCATATGTAAAAAGTCCTTTTGCCTCTCCGCTTGTCGTATCAAACGTTTCAAACTTCATCTGTGCAGGTTTTAAATGCATCTGCGATTGCTGGTCTGTGTCATAGCTGACCGGCAACCAAATGTAATAGGTTTTATTATCGTTATCGGTCAGATACTCTCCTATAGAGCCCGCATCGGGATTTTCGATTATTGCTGTTTTTTTATCGGTTATTTTTGTGTATCCTGAGTTTTCCCTAAGCTCATAGTTTGAGTTTGGCGCCCAAATGAAATTACAATTGTTCTTATCCCCGTTTAAAAATGCCAGTCTTGAAGCGGCACAAATATAATCCTTTGAAAAATCGCCGAAGCCGCTTTTTCTATCAGCTGTGTTTTTCGGTGAAACCGTGCTGTCGTTTGCAAGATAAATCGACTTTTCCATCGTGCTTCTGAAATACAGATCAATGTCAACATATTTTCCGCTTGAATTGCTTTCGTATATATCCGTGCCCTTCCAGCTTTCGTCGGAATTTTTAAGCGGCACGCCTGTTTTACGGTTTAGCTTAGGTTCAAAAAAGTTAATTCCGTTGCCTGTAACAAGCGACAGTTTCAAAGGTTCGCTGTTCCCCGTAAGGTTTTTTGCGGGACCGACTTCATCCTTGATGTCTTGCGAGTCAACGGCGGTAAGGTCTTTGTAATAATCTTTGCCGTCCCAAGAAACCTCAATTCCGTCTGCCCGTGTCTTTACCGAAACTCCGGAGGCTGTTGCAGCTGAGTTCTTTGTAAACCAAGCCCAAATAGCAATGAATGCAACAACGGCAAGCACGAGCAAAATTATTAAATTTTTAGCGATTAATCCACCCGTTTTGCGGCGGGGCTTTTTGCTTTCTTCCATTGTTGACCTCGCATATTCGGAGCAATTACTGTTTGCAAATGTAAATTGCAACCATACCGTCCGATTTCAAAGTTTTATTGTGGGCAAGCGAAACGTTTGTAAATCCGCTCGCTTTGACTTTTTCGGCAAAACTCTCTGCGACTGACTTTTCAACGCCCGAATATGTTATATACAGCGGAAAATCCGAGCCGTTTCCGAGCTGTTCGGATATGTCGTCGAGTGCGTCTGTGTGCAGGCTGCTCTTTTTATAAAGCTTTACCGTCTTTGCGCCAAGCGGCGAATACCAACTGAGAAGTATTCCCTTTCTGCTCTTTGTTACGGTAAGTGATTTTATGTTTTTCGCTGCGCCCAAAAGCGTTGCCGCAAGGTTGTCCGAGCCGCTTTTGGCAAGCTGCTGAGCATATTCCGAAATAATCTGCACACTTCCGAACGAATAATCACGGCTTACAAAATCAATCGACTTTTTAACCGCTTTTGCCTCATCTTTTGCGGCGTTTGCTTTTTCGTTGGCTTTTCTGTCGGCCTCGCGAATCTCGCTTTGCGCATTCTTTTTGATTTCCTTCAGCTTTGCGTCAAACCGCTTTTCTGCAGCCTTTTCAGCGGCTTCAACACGCTTATCAACCGACTTTTGCACCTTCTTGATTTCTGATTGGTGCTTTGCGTTTACTGCTGCTGCGGCAGCTTCGTTTGAATTCTTGATGTTGGATATCTGAGCTTCAAATTCCTGCTGCTTGTCCGACAAGTCTTTAATACGCTTTTGCTCGGCAAGATTTGCCTTTTCCGCAAAGTCGGAATTGAGCTTTGCGATTTCTTCTGCGTGCGCCGCATTTGCACCGTCTATGGTGTCATTTAATGCCTTGACCTCCGCACTGTGTTTCTCCTGTGCAAGCCTTGTCTTTTCGTCGAAATCAGCGTTCATCTTTTCAATTCGCTCTTTTGTCTGCTGACGTTCGGTCTGCAAGGTTGAGGTCAATATTTCATTCTTGTCGGTTAAACTGTTTATCTGCCTTTCATCATCGGCAATCTTTGCCTCGCATTTTGCAATATTTTCCGTAAGTGCGGCTATGGTCGCAAGCTGCTCGGCTACCTGAGTTTCAAGCTCTTCGATATGAGCTTTCTGCTCAGCGATTACCTCTTCCTGCTCCTTGATTTTTGTCTGTAATTGAGCGTTCTCCTGCATAAGCACGAGAATTCTGTCATTTAATTCTACTATTTTTTTATTGAGTGTGTCAATA
>OJAR01000399.1_pt1 | contig 14448 bp, 21 predicted proteins | sample 1589431 | NCBI WGS metagenome assembly OJAR01 (sample SAMN03283242) | human gut metagenome | biome: human-associated habitat; material: feces | host: Homo sapiens | place: Peru | collected 2012 | reverse complement strand
GCTCAATCACGCCTGAGGTAGTACGTTTGTGCGAGATAAGGTCGATGCCAATTTTTTTTAAAGAGCAGTTATGCTCTTTTTTTAATCACCAATTTTGTTATAATAAAGTTAGGAGTTATATGAAAAAAATTGCTTTAATTAGTGCGATGGTTGAAGAAATTCAACCCATCTTAGATGAGTTTCAACCATTAGCTTTAACCACAATTAATGATCAAACAATTTATTTAGTTGCAAATAAAGATTTTGAAATCTATATTTTTAATACAGGGATTGGGAAAACTAATGCTGCGATTACCACTAGCTTAGCAATTAGTCAATTTAATTTTGATTTAATTATTAATATTGGTACTTGTGGAGCAATTAAACCAGGAATTAACGTTGGTGATTTTATTATGCCTAACAAATTAGCATATTTTGATGTTGATGCAACAACATTTGGCTATCGTATTGGACAAATTCCGCGTACTAATTTATATGAAGAAATTAATACGACTAAATTTAGTCAATGGTTAGCACCACTAAACTTAGGAAATATTTATAGTGGAACGTTAATGACCGGTGATAGTTTTGTGGATGATCATAATATTAATAACTTTAATTGGTCAGCATTTATTGATCCAGTTGCGGTTGAAATGGAATCAATGAGTATTGTATATACCGCTCATCAATTAAATACACCAATCTATGTCCTTCGAACAGTATCGGATAATGCTAACGAAGAAAGTAATGTTAGTTTTGATCAATACTTAAATACCGTTAGTCAACAGTATTTAAGTTTATTTAAATATATTTTAACTAATGGAGGAGATTTAGTTGAATAATGAAACACTACTAGAACAATTTTATCAATACCTACTGATTGAAAAAAATTATTCTAAACACACAATTGAAGCTTATTTTCGTGATATTGAACAATTTAATGACATGATTAAACCGACCCCACTTTTAGATATTGACTTATCGATGGTTAAAAATTATATGACTTGGTTACGTGATAGTTTTGCTAACAACACAGTGTTAAGAAAACTATCAAGTTTAAAAACATTATATAATTATTGTTTGGCTAACAATTTAATTAGTAAAAATTATTTTAATGAAATAAGTGTCAGTAAGAAAAAAGTTATTTTACCGAAATATTTAACTGAAGAACAAATTAATTTATTCTTAAATAGTTTAACACTAGATACACCACTTGATGTCCGTAATAAAGCAATGTTTGAATTAATTTATGCAACTGGGATGCGAATTTCTGAATTAATTAATTTAGAAATAAAAGATTTAAATTTTAATGAACAATTTGTAAGAGTTACTGGTAAAGGACGAGTAGAACGAATTATCCCAATAAACGATATTGCATTAAAATATGTAAAACTATATATTAATGAATATCGGTTAGGATTTAATCCTAGTTGTGATAATGTTTTTTTAAATAACCATGGTAAACCATTATCACGCCAAGGATTTTATAAAATCTTAAAACAACTAGCACTTAATGTTGGTATCACTGATATTTCGCCCCATCAATTTCGTCATAGCATTGCCACGCATATGTTAGGCAATGGGGCTAACTTAAAAGTTGTTCAAGAAATGCTAGGTCATAAAAATATTGCTACAACAGAAATTTATACGCATGTTAGTAATCAACAAATTATTAATGATTATAATAAATATCATATGTTTGGCGATGATCACCAACCACAAGATTAAGTAATAACTTACTTAATCTTTTTTACACTTTTACACGACAAAAAACTTCTAAAAAACAACACTACTTTTTGGGGTGTGATACAATAAGAATGTAAAACATAAAAAGGAGGATATATGAAAAGAAAAAATTTTGCAGTTTCGTGGGCAGTTGTAGGATTAGTACTTCTAGTAGGTATTTTTTCTTACGCATTTTATTGCACTTCTAGAGGTATGAGCTTCGGCTGGGACGTGAAATTTAATCGCCCAAGAGTTGGATTAATGTCAGTTAAGTGTTATCGTTAATGTTAAAATTACGAAACATTGATAAGTCATATGGGAAGAAAAAGGTAGTTTGTAATTTATGTCACGACTTCGGTGAAGGTGTCAATATTATAGTTGGTACAAATGGTTGTGGTAAATCTACGCTACTGAATATAATAGGGAACATTGATCCAAAGTTTGCGGGGAGCATAAATTTGAACGAATTCGACGTATCGAGCATGGAGTATAAGAAAGATACATTCTATATACCATCTGATTTTTATTTGCCAGAGTTCTTGACGGGGAAAGAATATATAGATCTTATTAATGATTTGTATCCAAATGCAGACAAAAACTGTATAGATAACTTGTTGAAGATTTTTAAGTTAGAGGAGTCTAAGAACAACTTGATTGCATCTTATTCGTTCGGCATGAAAAAAAAGTTGCAATTTATTGCGTCTTTGTCATCCAATGCAAATCTATTGCTTTATGATGAACTTTTTAGCGGGGTAGATTTTGAAACCACAATAATTATGGAAAAAATAATTCAATCGTTATTAGAAGATAGAATTATATTATTGGTTTCACACGACATTAGAACACTTGAGACTTTTTCAGAGAATATAAGTGTTATGATTGACGGTAAATTACAAAAATTCAATGATGATATATCTTGTCTTAATGATAACATAATGAGAAAAGTTATTGATATTGATTTGTTAAATGATATAGTAGGAAACAATGAAAATTTTTAGTTTATTGTTATGTAGTTGTTTCAATCAAATAGCTAGCAATAAGTTAATAAAAAATAAAATCATAAGATATAGTATATATTTTTTGATTGTTGGTAGTTACATAGTTTATTTCGCAGCGAATTTATCTCAATTGTCTTCACTAGAAGCGGCGAACAAAACTCCAGAATACGAATCAATATTAAACAATATATTTGTGAGTAGTTACATTAACATTTCAATAATAGTATCTATATTGATTTTTTTGTTTGTGTCGACCACACTACGTTTTAATGGGAAAGTAATTTATTTGTTAAAATCTCTTCCGTTTTCTAATAGAGATATTAATAAAGGACTTTTAAAATTTTATAGTGTCGTTAGTTTGTTGATTTTTTTGGTGTTTATGGCAGTTCTACTCCCTGCCTTTCGATTGTCTAGCATAAGTAATGTAAGTAAGGTAATTTTGATTCTAATAGGAATCAATGTTAACCTTTTAGTGTTCTTTTCGCTAGAGCTAGTTAAACAAAAAGTAATTAATTTTATTGGAGGTAAAAAGGTAACTATGGCCTTTAATGTTATCCATATAATTTTATTGCTAGTTGTTGGAGTATATTTCTTTTATGGTCGATTTTATATAGATAAATATTTTTCAAGAACAAATGTCGATTTAAGTAACTTTATTGTAATTACTTTTTGTATCATAGTGGTATTGTTAGTGTTGGTTTATATCGCTTTCGTGAAATATATTGATAACTATATATTAATTCCAAAAAGTCGATATTATAACATTCCCCAAGTTTACCGCAACTCACCTAACATTTGGATTACATCATTATTGAGATCAAGATCTTTTATTATCATATTGTCACTATTCTTAGGTGTGATTGCAATGGCTTTAGTTATGAACTATAAAAGTGAATTACATCAAACATTATTTTATACTTTACCCATCTTTTATTTTAGTGCTGGAATAATGATCAGCAATTTATTTACTTTTTCCAAGATGTTTCGAGCGTACAATATATCGTACACGAAACAGTTTCTGAATATCTTATTGACTTTATTTTTAATGCTCATCCCGGTTTTAATATATGATTGTTTTGTGAAAGAGTATTTTGTTTGTTCCCAAATGTGTGCAATTTCAGGACTATCTTCGATTATATTGAATATGATTTTAGGGAGTGAAGATGGATTGTTTTCCGATATGTCTATAAGTATTTTATTGGTATTTGTTTTCGCATCATTATTGTTTGCTTTACAAATATCGTGGATTTTTATATTATTATTAATAACATTAGTACTAATACTTTACATGTTGTTAAAAAGAGGAGAAGAATATGAATAAATATATTAAATACATATCTTTTGGTTTTATGATTTGGACTCTGCTTTTTGTGATATCTTTCGTGATTAATTTATTTTCTATTAAAACAAGCGGGGTAACTTATACCTTTATGGGTCTTGGAATAGAAGTAATAGAAAATACAGATTCATTAGAAACATTGTTTTGGATAACACCAAGATTTATTCCTATGATATTAATCACACTTACGCTCGTGTTTTTTGTGTGTCTAGGAGCAGATTATTTCATAAATAGAGAAAAAAGTAATGATAATTCTTAGTCTTGTAGCTATATTCTTTTGTGTTATAGCTTTACATGAATTGATTCATTTTCTTGTGGCTTTAGCCGTTGGGCTATCCCCACGGTTTGGAGTATATAAAATATTTCCATTTGTTGAATATACAACGGAAAGTGAAATTAAGACAATAATAATATCCTTAGCACCTGGTATCATTCTTCCTTTGATAGGTATTTTGATTCCTATAGGCGATATTTATTTTCTTTGGTTTAAAATTCTGCTTTTCATCAATGTTTTGGAAATTACTCCAATGTCACCAGATGGATATGAAGTGTTTAGATCCTTCAAAAAATTAATATTATCAAACAAACATAATATAAAGAAAAAAGATTCTCAATTGTAGTGCACCCCATTCTTTGGACAAGAATGGGGATTTTATTATGACAAAATTTACTAACGAATTGAAAATTAAAATAATCAAGGATTATATTAGTGGAATGCAATTAACTCGAATTAGCAAAAAGTACAATATTAATATTAGTTATTTAAATTATATAATTGCTTTATATCGAGTTCATGGATATGATGGCCTTATAAGCTGTAAGAAATTCACTCACATATATTTTACCATTACAGGGTGGCAACTTCCATTTTACAAAAAACATACTTAATCTTTTTTACACATCTAGGAAAAAAAAGTGTATAATATTTATGTTTTTTGTGGAAAGAAGAATTCTCTCACCCGAGATATTAAGTATCTGGGTTAATGCTACAATATATATTTATTTATATTTTGTCTAGTATTATGTGTGAGGAGTATTCTCACACTTTTTTAATAAGGAGGTAAAACTATGCCAAAAATGAAAGCAAAAAGTTCGGTAACTAAACGTTTTAAAAAAACTGGTAAAGGTAAATTAAAACGTGGTCGTGCATTCACATCACACCAATTTATCCGAAAAACACAAAAACAAAAAAGACATTTAAGAAAACAAGCATTAGTTTCAGCACAAGAAACAAAACGTATGCAAGATATGATGTAAGAATAGGAGGTTAAGATGCCAAGAGTAAAAGGGGGATATGTTACACGTCGTCGTCGTAAACGTGTACTTAAACTAGCCAAAGGTTACTTTGGATCAAAACATACATTATACCGTACTGCTAATGAACAAGTAATGCGTTCTATGAAATACGCTTACCGTGATCGTAAACAGAAAAAACGTAACTTCAGAAAATTATGGATTACACGTATTAATGCGCAAGCACGTATTGAAGGAATTAGTTATTCACAATTAATGAATGGATTACATAAAGCAAATATTGAAGTAAATCGTAAAATGTTAGCAGATATGGCAGTTAATGACCAAAAAGCATTTAAAGTATTAGTAGAAAAAGCACAAGCTGCTTTAAAATAAGAATAGGAGGGAAAAATGAAAGCTATTATTAAAACTGGTGGAAAACAATATAGTGTTGAAGAAGGTAGTCAAATTTATGTTGAAACATTACCAGGAGAAGCTGGTGATAAAGTGACATTTGATGAAGTTTTAATGTTAGGTGATGAAGTTGGAACTCCATTTATTAAGGGAGCTAGTGTAAGCGGAGAAATCGTTAAACACGGAAAAGGTAAAAAAATTACTATTTTTAAATACCGTCCAAAAAAAGATTCACGTAATAAAAAAGGACACCGTCAACAATATACATTAGTTAAAATTACTAAAGTAGGAAAATAATGATTAATGTTAAAGTTAAACAAACATCAACATATATGAGTCTACGTATATCAGGCCATGCGAACATGGGTGAGTATGGAGAAGATATTGTATGTAGTGCGGTTAGTTGTTTGTGTTTTAGTATTGCTAATCAATTACTATTATTGGATGCTGATTTAGATATCAGTGTGCTTGATAATGATTTTAAGTTTAATGAAATTAACCTTAATCACGATAATAAGTTGTTACTTGATACATTACTAAACGGTTTGTTTAATATCATGGAAGAATATCCACAAGCAATAAAAATTATGGAGGTGGAAGCATGTTAAAATTACAATTACAATTCTTCGCATCTAAAAAAGGGGTTGGGTCTACTAAAAATGGTCGTGACTCTGAATCTAAACGTTTAGGTGCGAAAAAAGCTGATGGACAATTTGCCCACGCTGGAAGTATTATTTACCGTCAACGTGGAACAAAAATCCACCCAGGGACAAATGTCGGAATTGGTGGAGATGATACATTATTTGCTAAAGTATCTGGAATTGTTAAATATGAACGCAAAGGGCGTAATAAAAAACAAGTATCAGTGTACCCAGCATAATGGATAGTCAAATTAAAATGATTATTGGTTTAATAATTATTATGATAATCGCTATCGCTTGTGCGATGCTAGTTTATAGTTTTTATCATAAAAAAAGTAAACAAGTATATGGCCAAGTTAGACCAGTAGTCAGTACTAATCAAGTTAATTATAGTATTGGTGATGATATAAACACTAATACTAATCCACTAAAAGTTGAATTGCAGGCAATTATTGATGATTATAATCGTCTTGATAAAAATGATCCAAACTATAGTTTTTATCAAGAAGCCATCATTCAACGTTTAGTAAGCTTAAAGAATAAAATCGCCCAATAAGCGTACATAACAACAAGGTTAACCTTGTTGTTTTTTATTAGTAAATAAATAACTAGATTTGGTATAATATAGATATGAATGAGCGCATTGATAAAATCAATAAATTCTTTAAAATTGGATTAATTTTTTTAAGTTTAGTGTTAATCACTAAACTTTTGTGGATTAGTATCATTCAACATAAAGGGTTTAGTGCACTAAGTCAAAACCAGGTACGAATTGAACGAGCACAAAACCTTCCACGAGGAAGAATTTTAGATCGAAACGGAATGGTTTTAGCGGATGAAGAAGTACAAAATGATTTGAACTATATTGAACCAGGGATAATGGATGATGAAGCTAAAGAAGCATTAGCCATCCGAATTAGTAATATGATTACTTTAGATGATACTGAAGTCAATCAAGTTGAATTACAAGACTTTGTCTTAACAAAAAATGGTAATTTAAAACAAATTACAGGCGCCTTAACTAAAGAAGAGCGTCTACATGTAAGTGAGCTTAGTGAAAATGAGTATAATCAATTTTTACGAGACCATTTAACGCAAGCGCAAATCGATGAAGTAGTTAATGCTTATACGCCACAACAATTAAAAATTATTTTATCAATGAAACAAGCTACTAGTAAAAAAAGTGTTGTGATTAAAGATAATTTAACGATCGATGAGTATTACCAATTAAATTTAATTGCTAATAATTGTGGAGGTTTTTATGTAGCTAAAGACTACATTAGAACCTATCCTCAAGGTGATATGTTAAGAAGTTTTATTGGTTCTTATGGACAAATTCCTAAAGATCAACAAGATGTGTATTTATCGCAAGGATATCCATCGAATGCTAACGTAGGTACTAGTTATTTAGAACAACAATTAGAGCCGGTACTTAGAAGTTATAGTCAGACTGTATCAATGAACTTTGATAGAAAAGGGAACTTGAATTCAAGTAATGTCATTAACCAAGGACAACAAGGAAATGATGCTTATCTAACGATTGATGGAAATATTCAAAAAATTGTTGAACAACATTTAACTGATTATTTGAATAATAATAAATATGAATATTGTCGTAACATCTATGCATCAATCGTTAACCCTGAAAATGGAGAATTAATAGCTTTAGGTGGCAAACAACGATTAGATGATGATAGTATTGTTGATAATAGTATTGGGAACTTTACTCAAAGTTATACTCTAGGTTCAACGATTAAACCAGCGATTTTATCATTAGGTTACCAATCAGGGGTTTGGCAACCTAAAACCGTGGTTAATGACGAACCATGGTATATTTTAGGAACACCAAAAAAAGCAAGTTATACCAATATGGGACCAATTGATGAGAATGAAGCAATTGCCCGTTCATCTAATATTTATTTTTATTCGATCTTATTAAAATATGCGGGTACAAGTTATGTCCCTAATGCTGGATTATCTATTCCGGCCGAAAAATTTATGCAAGTCCGAAGTTTCTTACAACAATATGGATTAGGTAGTTTAACCGGGATTGGGATGCCTAATGAAAATACAGGAATTGAAGGAACCGGAACAGCACCAGGATTATATGTCGATTTAGCTAATGGACAATATGATACTTATACTAATTTACAACAAACGCAATATGCAGCAACTGTTGAAGAGTTAGGTACACGTTATAAAATTAACTATTTATTACGTGTCCAAAAACCGAGTTTATATCAAGAACAAAGTCAGTTATTATTCCAACAAACACCTGAAGTATTAAATAAAGTTAATATTGAACAAGCTTCAGCACAGCATGTGCGTGATGCAATGGATGGAGCAAGAGCATTTCCAAGAAGTACTGTGGGTGCTAAAGGGTTTAAAGTAAATGGTCGATTATCAGCAAAAACTGGTACCAGTGAATCATTCTATTTTGATCAAAAAACCAATACTTTAGTTACTACCAATACTACTAGTTTTTTAGGAACCTTACAAGAAGGGGATAAAAAGTATAGTATGGGAGTAGTAATTCCTAATTATACAAATGCGGGTAACCAAAAACCAAAAGAAGCAGGACATGTAGCAGCATATATTTTTAACCAAATGGAGAGTGAACATGTTTAGAATTGGTCATAGTTATGATATTCATCAATTAGCACCTGATCAAGAATTAATTTTAGGTGGAATTAAAATTGATAGTGATCTAGGGACAATCGCCCATAGTGATGGCGATGTCCTAGTTCACGTGATTATTGAAAGTATCATTGGTGCCCTAGCATTAGGCGATATTGGTTGTTTATATCCCGATACTGATCAACAATACAAAGATGTTTGTAGTTTAGAACTACTTAAAGATACCATTAAACGCATGGAAGATAAAGGGTATAAGATTAATAATATTGATTGTAGTATTTATCTGCAAACACCAAAACTAAGACCTTACATTGAACAGATGAGAAATATTCTAAAAGATATTATGGATATAGATATTGATCAAATCAATATTAAAGCCACTCGTGGTGAAGGAATTGGTTTTATTGGGCGAAAAGAAGGGATTGCAGCCGAAGCTGTAGTATTACTAACAAATGATTAAAGGTATAGGTATTGATATTGTTGAATATGATCGCGTGCAATTAAAAATTGCTAATCATGTATTAACTAAAAGCGAATTAGCAATTTTTAATAATCATCCTAATCAATTACAATTTTTAGCTAGTCGCTTTTGTTTAAAAGAAGCTATTATTAAAGCGACTAACAAAAAATATACAATGAGAGAAATAGAAATCAGTAATAATGAAGATGGACAACCAATTTGTAATATTGACAATTTAATCTTAAGTATTTCACACGAAAAACACTGTTGTGTGTGTATGTGTATCTGGGAGGCGTTATGAGTTATCAACCACAGTTAATTATTGATATGGATATTGTTAGTGATAATATTAAATTATTAGCACAAGATAAAAAACCGTGTCTAATGGTCAAAGCTAGCCAATATCATGTTTTAGAAAATATTAAACCACTAGTTGATTTAGGATATGACTTTTTTGGGGTGTCAACTTTAGATGAAGCTCAACTTATTTTAAATAGCTTTGATGTTGATGTGTTAATTGTTACCCCAATTGTGTTTGAAGATATGGTTAGCTTCAACCATCCTCGCTTACACTTTAGTGTAGTTGATATACAAACTTTAAAACAAGTAACTAATCAATTTAAAGTTCATCTTAATTTTGATACAGGGATGGGAAGAATTGGTTTTAAACCGGAAATGGTTAGTCAAGTAATTGAACTTGTTAAACAACGTGATTTACATCTAGAAGGTTTATATACACATTTTCCTTGTGCAAGTGATCAGATATATACTTTAGGTCAGATTGATTTGTTTAAAACAATCGTTGATCGTTTCGACGAAGCTGGGATTAATCCAACATATATTCATTGTCAAAATAGTTTAGGAGCTATTTTATATAATGTTGAGTTTTGTAATATGGTACGTCCAGGCATTGGGATTTGGGGATATGGTGCTAATTTAGAAGAAGCCGAGCTAACACCGATTACACCAGCTTTAAAATTAATTGCACCAGTTAGTTTTATTAAAGATTACCAAGGTTTAATTGGTTATGACCACCTAGATCAAGTAGATGGTAATATTGCTACCATCAAATTAGGATATAATGATGGTTTAGATCGAAGACTACGAGGATATGATTTTAAACCTGGGAAAATTGTTGGTAATGTTTGTATGTGTCAAACGATGTTAGAAGTACCTAATGAAGATATAAGTAGTATTACTATTTTTGAAGAAAATAGTATATATGATTTATGTAAATATATTAATTGTAGTGCATATGAATTTTTATGTGGTTTATCATATAGAATTAAACGTATAATTAAAGGAGGAGTATGGCACGATTAGAAGTAAAAGATTTATGGGTTGAGATTGAAGATAAGCAAATCTTAAAAGGACTTAATTTAGTAATTAATGATGGAGAGATTCATGCAATTATGGGTCCTAATGGAACAGGAAAATCTACTTTATCTTCGGTTATTATGGGAGATCCAAAATATCAAGTAACTAAAGGAAGTATTACTCTAGATGGCAAAGATGTTTTAGCGATGGAAGTTGATGAACGTGCTAAAGCTGGGATCTTTTTAGCAATGCAATATCCGAGTGAAATTGCTGGAATCACTAATCGTGATTTTATTCGTCATGCCCAACAAGCTGTGGATAAAGCACCAAACTTATATCAATATGCTAAAAGTTTAGAGGCAGCGATTAGTGAATTAGAAATGGATCCGGAAATGGTTAATCGTTATGTTAATGAAGGATTTAGTGGTGGAGAGAAAAAACGTAATGAAATATTACAAATGAAAATGTTAAAACCAACACTATCAATTTTAGATGAAATTGATAGTGGATTAGATATTGATGCCCTTCGGATTGTTGGTAAAAATTTAGAACAATTAATTAACGAAAATCCTAATATGAGTTATTTAATAATCACTCACTACCAACGTTTACTAGATTATATTACCCCAACTCATGTTCATATTATGTTAGATGGACGTATTGTTGAAAGTGGGGGCATGGAATTAGTTAATGAATTAGAAACAACAGGATATCAAGCACTAAAAGATAAACATAATATTATTGATGAAGTAGTTGAAGATAATCGTCCACAAATTAGTGGATGTGCGACGAGAAGATAATGGATTTTACTACTATAAAAATATCTTCGACAACTAATTTAGTTCTCGAAGATAATACTAATTATTTATTAGTGCTAGATGATACTAATCAAACATTTAATGTTAATGTTGATCAACAACCTGGGTTTAATAATGTGATTATGGTTGTTGATTTAAGTAGTGATTCTACTTTAAGTTTATTCCATAATGTATTACAAGATAGTTATTGTCGTTATCAATTTGTCAACCTATCAACTGGTAAAAATACGTATAATTTAGAAGTATTATTAACACAAGAAGGAAGTAATTGTGATTTAAATCTGATTGCTTGTAGTGTTAATAGTAGTTTAGAAGTTAATGCTACTTTAGATAATTTAGTTAGTCATACAACAGCTAATATGTGGATGCGTGGCGTTAGTTTAAATAGTAGTATTAGTTTCAAACCAACTGGTAGTATTAAAACTAATACTACTGGTTGTAAAAACTTCCAAACATCACGCATCTTATTGTTAGATGATAATCAACATGCGCAAGTAGATCCATTATTATTAATCGATCACTTTGATGTTGAAGCAGGACATGGAGCGAGTATTAGTCGTGTTAATGAACAAGAACTATATTATTTACAATCACGAGGAATTAGTAAACCGGTTGCCCAACAATTATTAACAATTGGGTTTATTAAGCCAGGATTAGATGTTTTAGATGATATTATTAAAGACCCATTATTAGATATTATTGCCCAACGTTTTAATTTATCGTAATTTTTTTATGAAAAAAGGGTATATATAAGTGTAGAGCTAAATTATAAAATATATACATAAAATTGATAGATATGTTAAAATATAAATAGTTTAAATAAAATATATAAGGAGAACAATGAAAAAATTATTATTAGCTTTATTATTAGCAGTTAGCATTACACCTATTGCTAGTGTAAGTGCTGACACAAGAGGAGGAGGAATTACTCCAGAACCAAAACCAAACCCTGATCAAGGAACAGGTGGAGAAATTAATGGTAATGGAAACGGTGGAGGAGGAATTACTCCAGATCCAAAGCCTGAACCAAAACCAGATCCTAAACCAAACCCTGATCAAGGAACAGGTGGAGAAACTACACCTCCACAAAAACCCGAAAAACCACAACCTGAACCTCCGCAAAAACCAACACCTGTAGTTAAATATGAAATCGCTCCAGGTTACCAAAGTGCAATCATTTTAAAAGAAAGTGAAGTAGCTAGCACAGATTTAATTCAAGCGTTGGGAGTTAAAGGACAAAAAATTGTCGATGGTGGTGCACCTGTTGATGCTCCAGTAACAGCAAGTCCTGTTGATGCTACAAAAGTATTAGAAGCTCAAGAAATTTCCCTTACTGTAGGAGAAGGTAATGCAATTACTACAGCTAAAGCTAAAGTAACTGTTGTACCTGATACATACTCTGTAAATGCTAAAAAAGGTTTGGCTGTTTATGCAGACAAAGCTTTAACGTTGTCTCAAACAGATGCCAAAGCATTTAACGGAAAAGTTGGAGATTTAGTTGATAAATTAAATGCAAAAGGTATTAATGCTGAAGGAGTTGAAATTCCTGTTTATGCATTAGAAGATGAAAACTTAAACAAAGTAATTACAGGTACTCCAGGTACTTGGAATGTACAATTAAGTACTAAAAAAGCTGAAGCTACAACTCGTGCAGCACAACCAGCTGACATATTTGCAGTAACAGTTGCAATTACTATTACTAACGACAACCAAGCAGTTTTACCTAAACCTGTTGTTTCAGGTGCTATTAAACCTGAAGAAGCTGCAACTCAAGCTGATTTTGCTACATCTGCAGCCGGTGTAACTGGAGCTACTGTTCCAGCAGGAGTTAGAACAGGAGCTAGTACTAATGCTGTTGCTTTAGTTGCAACTTTATTAGTAGCAACAAGTTTAATATTTGTAGTTAAAAGAACTCGTAAATAATATATAAATTAGAAGGGTTCGCCCTTCTTTTTTAATGAGAGGTTATTATGAAAAAAATTAAATATTTAGCGTTTATGTTATTAGCATTTATTGGTGCAAACACGCCTTTATTGGCAGCTGAGACTGAGGATGCTAAAACTTACCTATCAAACCTTAGCTATGAACAACTGCAAGGTAAAATTAGTGCATTTAATTCAAAAAAACAAGCACGTATGTACTCATTTGCTTTCAATACAGATGCTACACCAATAGGATATACAGAATGGGCGATCTACCAAGATGGAATAACTGAAGAAGATCGTAACGAAAAAAAAGAATTCTTTACTAATGATTGTGATTCATACAATAGTGAAGAAACTTCGATGAATATCATAGATGGCGATCATAGTGTAATGAAAACGACTTGTGTTGTTACTGACTTTATGCAAAATATTGATGCTAGTGCAACTGATGATGGTATCAAATTTAGTATTAAAGAAGGGTTTGGTGTTAAACCAACTTTTGCATTGGGAATTAATGTAAATGATTCAGGAAATCAAGGTAACTTATACATTAATGAAGATGATGCTGCTCATGATTATGAATACACTTTAAGCGACGAAGCTAAAAGTGATAAAAGTAAAGACAAGAAAGACGATAAATCATCAAAAGATAAAGAAAGCAAAAATAATAAAAAATCAGATAAGAAAAAAACCAATAAAGATGATTCGATGAGTGTTTTAACGTTCAGTTTAATTATAGGTACAGTTGTAAGTGTTATCTTATTAATTGTATTAATTATCGTTTATATTTTAAGACGTAAAAAACTTAAAAACTCTCGTCCTGAGCAACCACAAATTGGTCAATTCTAGTCTTCTCAAATAGGAACTTAAGTTCCTATTTTTTTATATAATTTACCTCACTTATAAAAACACATATTTTACTAAGTGCGGAAAATATCTCAAAAAATTTACACATTCAATTT